>Ga0129333_10002112_pt1 | contig 18365 bp, 28 predicted proteins | sample CPB6_08_DNA_FD_94474 | JGI IMG/M metagenome (GOLD analysis project Ga0129333, IMG submission 94474) | Freshwater to marine salinity gradient microbial communities from Chesapeake Bay, USA - CPBay_Sum_0.6_0.8_DNA | ecosystem: Environmental > Aquatic > Marine > Coastal | place: USA: Chesapeake...
GGCACCGGCGGCCTGCGCTTTGGCTTGGCGGCCGGCACCTTCACCGGGGCAGCCTTCGGCACCGGGCAATACATCTCGCCGCGTGCGTTGCGGCGCGTGGTAGCCCGTGGATCACGCTTCTTCGCCATCAGGCTCCTCAGTGGGTCGTGGTAGTGATGCTGACAGACGATCCTCGGCAGCCTGCAACCTGCCGGCACTGAGTGCAGCGGTCGCATCCAGCTCGGCCGCGATGTCGAAGTCCTCAGGCAGCACCTCACCATCGGCCAGCATCCGAAGCGCCGTCTCCTGCGTGTAGAGCGGCTGGGCAGAGTTGTAGCCGGCCAGGATCTGCGCCATCTGGCTGGGGTCCATCTTGGTGCTCACGAAGTCGCGGTTGATGCTGCAGCTACCAGCCTGTGGCAGGTTGAGGAATGCCGCATGATGCCGCAGGCAGTTGTCGATCAGGTCCTGCAGCTGCAGTGCCACGGTCATCAGGGCAGCATCACCCTGCGACCGCTCGATGGACTTCGACAGCCCCGACTCTGCGGCAGCCTTCTGCCCCAGCACGGCCGCAACACCCAGCTGGTTGATCTGCCGCTCGATCTCGCTCAGGTGCTGGAACTGGTACTGATAGCTGGTGCCCTGCGGTTCGATGAACTCCACCCGCGCATCCACCGGCAGCGCGGTGGCAAACTGCGGCCCCACGTCCAGGGATTCCACCTCGGCCGGCACACCGAACAGGAACTGCCGGGGCACCGCCGCGATGTGCAGCTGGTTGGCCAGGTCCGACCCACGGCGGTAGGCCTGCAGGTTCAGCCAGCCCACCTCCTCCAACGGCGGCACACTCTCCAGCAGCCCCACGCGGTTGGCATAGGCCACGGCAAACGGGATCTCGTCCAGCGTCGTGGTGCCCTCATCCACCAGGTCGAACTCGCCGCCCTTGCTCAGTTGCTTGCGGTAGAGCCGAAACCGGCCGGGCTCCAGCACCCGCACCTGCTCGACCAGTTCCTCACCGAACTCTGAATCAGGATCGGCCACCACCACACGCTCCATCAGCCGAAGCTGCGTCAGCTTCTGCGTGCCGTCGCGCACCTCAGTGCGCCAGCCCAGGATGTCGCGGGGGGTGTAGGTGACCCAGTACGGCCGATCGCCCACATCGTTCGTGTCCTCACCGCGGGGGAAGTCAACCAGCACACCGATGTGGCCATAGCGCAGGCACTGCACTGCAGCATCGTGCAGCCACACGTTAAGATCGTTCCCCTGCAGGTCCACATCGAACATGTGTTCCGTGACCTGATCGGACACGTCATCGAGCCTCACCGGCTTGCGGCAGATCATGCCGGCCAGCATCTGCTCCAGCCGCGTCACATACGGCGGGCACACGCTGCCGTTGAGCCTGATCTGGTATGCCGCGTCATCCTCGCCGGGCTCCTGCGGCAACCACCGCACACCCGCCTGTTGCATGATCAGCGTGCCGCCGGCCAGGTGCTCCAGCAGGATCCACCGTGGCTCCATGCGCCGCCACGCAAAGCCGGGTTCCTCGACCCGTAGCGAGAGGCGGGTGCCGACTGCCGCAAGGGTCGGCATGCCGGTGCTGGTGTAACTGAGCGACGATGTACCCATGCCCTAGGTTGCCCTGCCCTGCCGGCCGTACAGGCGAATCCCACCCACGGCCTTGCCTGCAGTGGCGCGACCCACCTCGAACGTGCGATGCACCAGATAGCCCAGTGCATCGCACAGGTGGTCATGGCCGGCCGACTTGTCCGGTTCGCCGCGCTCGCTGTAGCTCTGCAGCTCCAGGCTCTCGATCAGCTTTCGGCATCGCGGATGGATCCGTAGCCTCACCTCGCCCTTGCCGTTGCACAGCAGCGCCTGCACGCTTGCCACACGATCTCTTATCGGTGGGTTGGCCGATGGTGCGTTGTTGCTGATGCCGTAGCTCTGCAGGATCGCGATGTCCGACCTGCTGCTGTTGGTGCTGCGGTTCGCGCCGCTTGCGTCCGGGTAGCCGGCCAGGCGTTGCTCTGGGTAGCGCCGCACAATCTCGGCACCCATGGCATCGGTGTCGTGGGCGCCGGCCACCTCATCCCAGACGTGGAGCTCTCGGCCGCGACGGAACGCCAGTACCGCATTGCAGTTCCCCACGTTGAAGTCACACCCGATCAGCAGCAGGGTGTCAACCTCAGGATCCGGCTCGGGCATGTCAGGCCAAACGTGCAGATCACGGCTGAACCGGTCGTAGACCTGACCGGTCGTCAAGTTCACGAAGTCTCCGTCCAGGTAGGCGCGGAGCAGCTGCGGGTCGTAGTTCTCCCGCAGCGTTTCCACGAAGTCGGGCGGTAGGTGGGGGTTGTCCACCGTGCGCATCCTGATCAGCAGCCGATCGTCACGGCCCTGCGCTGCCTCACTGGCGAAGGTGTTCCACATCCAGCGGAAGCCCTCTGGTGTGCTGGCGCTGCCGAACTGCCGCAGGTTGCCGGCCCGCAGTCGACCGAGGATCTTGGGGAATGCCCGATCAGCGATGCTGGGCGCCACGGTGTCGATCTCGTCCGCGAGCACCCAGCTCAGGTTGAGGCCGATGATGCGCGGCCAGTTCTCAAACGATCGGCACAGGATCGTCGTATCACCCTCCGGCAGGTGGATGGTGTACTCCGGCAACGGCGAGGCCCGGAACGAATAGGGAACGTCGTAGCGCTCCAGGAACTCCTCAAAGTCCCGTTGCCAAATGTCCCTAATGAGTGGGCCGGTCGGTTCCATGACGCAGCCCAGGAAGCCGGGGTTTGCTGCCGCGAGGTGCAACGCCTTGGCACAGAGGGCAACGGTCTTGCCTGCGCCATAGCCGGCTGTCAAGCCCACGATCTTGGCACCGGTGGCCTCCACGAAGGCCAGCTGGCCGGGGTGCAGGTCAGCGCGGACACGCTGCAGCAGGTCGGCAGTGTCGCCTGCCTCAGCCACTGCCCAGCTGTCCAACACGGTGCCACTGCAGGCGGTGAACAGGCTCACGAGCGCGGCACCCAGCCCCAGCTGCGCAGCCATGCCCGCAGGCAGTCGCCCGTCGGGGTACCGGGGGGCCAGCGGACAGCCTGGAGCACCTCAGAGCCGCCTGCAACCCATCGGGGGCCTTCCCCATCGGGGCGGATGTAGAAGCCACCCTCAGGGCCGACCTGCACCCAGATGCCGCGGTCGTCGAATGTCTGTGACCTGCCCTCAGGCGGCACCTCCACATCGAGGGCCCGCAGGATGCGCGCGCGGGTGAGCGATTCGGGGGTCTCGGCCAGTTGGCGCCAGGAGGCAGGCATCAGGTCTGTTGCAGCTTGGACAGCACCCACAGCGCAAATGCGACATGCGTGCGGATTGCATGCGGGCCAGGTGGTGCAGCGGGGAAGCTCTCAGCCCACCATGCGCGGAACTGTGCTTCGAGGGTTTCAGGGGTCATTGGATGAGCTTGGCGAGGCGTGCGGCGCCGTTGATGGCACCAAGGGCGACGGATAGCTGATTGGTCTCGCGGGCCTTGCGTTGCAGGTCAGCGTATTGCGAGAGCAGTTCAGCGGCCAGCTGATCACGGGCAACATCGTCCCAATCGGAGCGGATGAGGTCACGCGCGGCCCTGATGTAGGAATCAGCGGTGCGATCGGTTACGCCCCATTCGTCTGAGGCATGTTGAAGGCATTCGCGGCGTGTGCTGCCCGTGGTGAGCATCTTGGCGAATACCTGAGCGCGGTATTCAACTTGTCCACGGGTAGTCTTCTGGGCCATTATCCCGAGACGCAGGTGATGATGCCAGATTCTGCCAAGGCGGATAGGCAGGCTTCAGCTTCGGAGATTGTAGCGGCCTGGATGGAGGAGAGCACCATGCAGGTGCCGACGTAGTAGGTGAAGAGGTAGTGATTGACGGTATCGGCCTGGAGCATGGTGCCGAGCAGGCGGTAGGTGGTTACCAGATCGAAGGCGAGGTCGTAGGAGGTCGGGAGATCGGGTGCGTCGATGTGGAGGTGAATGACGGCAGCGGGATCAGTGGGGTGGTCAGCCGAGAGGATGAAGTCTGGCATCAGCGTAACCGGGCTTCGATGTTGCGGAGGAGGATTGCGGGGATGGGCGGTGATTGCGGGATGGGCCGTTTGGGGCTCCAGTTGCCGTCGAGCCAGAGGGCGAGGGAATGGAAGTGCCCGTCTCGGTAGAAGTGAATGCTGTGGGGGGTGCTGGGGTGATGGTAGGCCTTCCAGAGCTTGGTGGAAGCGATGAGGTTCATGCGAGGCGTACCAGGCGTGCGTTGACGGTGTGGGGGATGCCGAGCCCGAGGGGGATGAGATCAACGAGGCCGGGGCGATGGGCTGGGCAGACGCGGGAGCGGTTGCCGGTGGTGGGCGATGTCCAGATGACGGGGAGTGTCATGGGTGGGCGGTGGTGATGGGGGCAGTCTGACGCGCCACGGGGGCTGGGGGCCACCCTCACGGCTCTCACGCTCTTCTCACAGGGGTTGTGAGAACAGAAACCCTGTGGTGGACTGCGGTTTGGCCCCCTTCTCACAATCTCACACCTTTACAGGAATACAGATACATACGAGCACCCCTCTCCCCCCTCTCTACACACACACTCTCTATAGGGGGGGATAGCGGTTCGCGAACCGTGAGACGTGAGATCGTGAGATTGCTTGCAAACACTAGGTTTCTGTCTCACAACGGCTCTCACAAACGGGGTGTTTCTCACGCTTCGGCAGCCTGGATGGGGATTCTCACGCCGCGGCTGCTGGCACCGGTGCCGCGAAAGTAGAGGCTGCCGGTTTTGGTCGCGCCAGGGAGTCGCGTGAGGACCGTGCCCCAGCAGGATGCCCATGAGGTGTCGCGGAGGATGGCCGCGATGGCTTGGGCGTTGTTGGAGACGATGAGGCCCGGTGCCTCGCCGGGATCGACCTTGATGCCGTGGCGGCCGAGGGTGGACTCGGCCAGTCCGGCGCCGATGTGAAGGTCTGTGGCGCGATGGAGGGCCAGGTCGATGAGCTCGCCAAGGGACTGGGTTTTGCTGCGCTCGGCATCAACACGGATCTGATGCTGCAGGATGCGCTGCAGGCATCGGCGTTCGTCTGGGATTTCGTCGGCTTCCTTGTACGGTTCCCAGTTGTTTTCATCGATGAATCGTTTGGCCTGTGCTTCGCTGATCGGTTCGTCTGATGTGAGCGACCATGCACCAGCCAGGAGGGTGCCGTATTGATCACCCCATCGTTGGTTGCCGAATGCTTCTGCTGCGGCACGCGAAAGGATGGCGATTGATTGACGGATCACGGGAATCATGCGCAGTGTTCGTGCCTGCAAACGGCGGCCGATGTCATCGGTGATGTGATTGTCGAGATCGGTCTTAAGGGCTTGCCAGTGTTCGGCGCGTTGATCGGATGTGAGTTCGGATGGTATGCGTAGGGTGAGCTGAGCGAAGCGTGAGCGGTCGGCACCTTGCTTGAGTGCGGTGGCGATGGATGACATGAAGAACATGGACCGGATGGTGTAGCGCTGCGATTCGCCTTCCGGGGAGCCCTTGAGCATGTGTGCGCGGGATTCGGAGCTGGCCACCCGAGCGAGGGAAAGGATGGCCTGCATGCGCTGCTGATCGGGGCGTTCGTTGGATTCGGCCTCATCGAACACAACGGGGAGGGCATCGGCGCGGAGTGCCTGGCGGATGCCGGGCTCAGTGGTGTTGCCCGAGACGTGCAGGGCCAGGTCAGCCAGCAGGGGGGCGATGAAGCCGGAGAGGATGGCCGATTTGCCGGTGCCAGCTGCTGCGGTGAGCCAGGCATGGGGGCGCCAGTTGAGGACACCACAGATGGGCGCGAGCGTGACCCAGCCGGCGAGCAGGGCACCGGAGGCAGGCACTTCCCAGTGGAAGCGATCGGCGATAACGGAGATCAGGCCGGCTTCCTCGGCGGTGAGGGGGGTGGCATCGGCAGGGCCATCAATGGCGGTGAGGCGCTGGTAGAGGTAGCGGCTGCCGGCCACGGGTTGGGTGGCAGGCTGCTCAGTGCCATCGATGATCAGGCGATCACCGAGGTGCAGGACAGCGCGGTTCTTGTCGCACCATGCGCCACGGCCACGGATGCGGTTCGGGTCGTAGACACCGATGGCTGCCTGCTCTTGGAACAGGTCGGAGGCGGCATGGGTCCAGTTGACACCGGTCTTGGATTGGTAGGTGGCCTCCCAGTATTCGAGGGGTGCAAGTGCCACGAGGTTCGTGCCAGTGTGGCCTGAGCGGCTGAGGCGCACGACCTGCCCGGTGGAGTGGGGCTGGTAGTGGTAGCCATCGGCATCAAAGCCCAGGCATGTGAACGGGCCACTGGATCGCGATGGCCGTTCGCGTTGCGGGGGATTGGGCGGCGGTGCGGGTGGCTCCGGCGGTGCGGGGGGTGCAGTGACCTGCTGGCTGTTGCTGCGGGCATGTGCGGCAGCATCCTTGGCTGACCAGTCGGTGGCATCTGCCAGATCCCAGCCCTCGGGTGCATCAGCCGGGGGATCGATCAGGTGAACCGCTGCAGCGATCGGCTGGAGGATGGATGCCACGGCTGCCATGGCATCACGGCCGACGGCATCGGCATCGGGCCACAGGTAACAGGTGCGGCCGGTGAGGGGTGACCAGTCGGCCTTGCCGGTGGCCTTGCAGCCACTGGGCCAGGTGGTGGCCACCATCTTGGGAAACAGGCGTGCTGCGGCATCAGCGGCCTTCTCGCCTTCCACGATGAGCACGGCAGCATCGGGCCGGGCCTGGAGGTCTGCGAGGTTGAGCAGCGGCCGGGGCGCTGGGGGTGCCTTCCAGCGCCAGGCAGTGCCATCCCACCAGAGGGGCCTGATGCGCTTCTGCGGGAAGCGGCAGACCATGAAGGTGGGCGAGTAGCGCCAGACCGATTCGGCGCCGTTGGTCGGCGGGTCGGTTGATGGTGGGGTGAGCGTGGGCAGGCCGAGATGTGCCTCGATGCGGCGTGCGGCTTCCTTGAAGTCCCAGTGTGTGCGGCGCAGCAGCAGATCCATGCCAGAGCCGGCACCACCGTGCTGATCCTTGCCGCCGCACTGGTTGCAGAACCAGGATCCGCTGCCGTCCTTGTCGTCGAAGCGGTAGCGGTCGGTGCCACCGCATAGGGGGCAAGCCTGATGACGATCAGTGAGCTGATCGGCGGGGATGCCGGCGAGGTGCTGGAGGATGTCGGGCCAGCGGCCACGCGCGGCCTCGATGATGTCGCGATGCATCATGCGCGGTGGCCAGGGCGGCGGTTGACCAGACCGGCATCAGAAAGCCGGATGGCTTCATCCATGAGGATGCGGATGGCACAGCCACGGGAGACGGTTTCACCACGCCAGCGATCGAGCCATGCGAGCTGTGCTGGTGTGAGGCGTAAGGCGATTGGGTGAGAGAGGGGCACGGGCGCGATCAAACACAACCCACCGTAGCCGATCCTGCTACGGGATGCCCACAAGAAAGCCCCCGTGGTGTGCGGGGGCTGTGTGGGGTGGGTGATCAGCGGCAGAAGTGCCAGCCGTCGTATGGGTGGCAGGGATCGCGGTAGAGGATGCCGAGGTGTGAGCAGAGGGCGAGGGTGAAGATCAGCGCCCCGGTGAAGCCGGCCCAGAAGGAGAGGTGTCTCATCGCTGAACGGCCGGGAGGCGGGAGGCAGTGAGGTAGGCCTGAGCGGAGATGATCGGCTGCCTGGCCAGGTCGTGGTGGCCGGCGGCGGCTTGGCAGCAGGCATCGGTGATGTGCTGATCTGCCATGCGCAGGATGCGGCGTTCAGCAGAGATTGCATCCATGGCTGCGGCGCGTGTGGCGGGGCAGTCGAGCGATGCGGCGAGGGCGTTCAGGGCGTCGTGTGCGCTCATGGTGGTGGGTGTGGGTGGGTGGTCAGGCGTACCAGAATCCGACGCGGTCGCGGCAGGCCTCCCATGCATCAGCGACTTCGCCGAGGCCATTGCTGCGGAGCACGGCGAGCAGGATGTCGTCAGCATCCCCGTGGACCTCTTCGGGATCGCCGTCTTGAAAGGCGGTCAGCTTTGCGATCGCTTCCTGTGGAGTCATGGGTGGTGCAAGCGGTGGGATGGTGTGCCGGGCTTGCGGCGCCCGGCGTGCCGGTGATGCTCAGGCCGCAGCGAGCAGCATCCTGCGGACGGTGGAGCGGGAGCAGCCGAGGCGCTCAGCGATGGCCTGCTGCGTGAGCCCGTCGCGGCGCCAGCGGCGTGCGCGCTGCTCACGGCTTTCGGTGGCCCAGAGCAGGATCAGCACCGGCAGGAGCAGCAGTGCCAGGAGGATCGCAAGGGTGGTGGACATGATCGGTTCCTACAGATGGGTGGTGGTGCCCCCGGACTGCTGGGGGCGGATCGGCGCGGTTTAAGGCCTATCGCCGGCTGGCCTGCGGGGTCGCCCCCGATGAACACATCATGCCACACGATGCCACCCCTTGCCACCCCATACACAGAACTCAACAATCGGGTGGATTCAGGGCGGCGGCGGCCTCCTCCGGTGACCGTGCCACGCAGGCGATCCCGCCAGCAGCCTGCACCGCAGCGAGCCAGGCGGCCTGATCGGGGCGGAGGCGGCCGCGTGGTGCCTTGACCTCGACGGAGCAGAACACCGCCACCCGCTGGCCCACCATGTCGGGTGTGATCTCCACGGTGCGCCAGCCGATGAGGTCCGCGGAGCCCGGTGCCAGGCCGAACGACACCAGCCGGCCGGTGCGGGGGTCCGGCAGCTTGCCCACGTTGTTCCTGAACAGCCGCACCGGGCCACGGCTCAGGAGGCGGATGTGCTGCTGGATCTGCTGTTCGGTCATCGTGATAGCTCCAGTACTCGGGCCAATGGTATGGCTGCGACCTGTGGCACAACGGCGTTGCCTAAGGCTCGCAGACGGTCCACCCGACCGGAAAGCCCATCATCTCCTCGACAAAGGACGGGTTCAGATAGGTACCTGCGCCAGTCTGGATTGAGTCGTCTCGCAGCATCTCCCCAGCCAGGCCATTCCGAATGGCCTGGCTGGGCGGCAGGGTTGAGTTCTTGCTGTCGTTCACCGTTGGAGTCGGCAACATCTCCCGCGCTACTACCGTCTCCAGATTCGGGAACCGCTCGCCCTCCATATTGCCCGCCGTGTCCAGCCGGCTGGCCATCGCTGAGCATGTGCGGGGCGTAGGCAACACACCACCACCGATCACGCCGATGGCAGGCGCCCAGATCTGCCGCCGGAATACATGCCCACTCAGCATCAAACCCTGCCTCGGCCAACGCTCCAAGAACAGTGTCCATCCCGTTAGAAGTGATCGCTGCGACGTTCTCCAGGACAACGAACTGCGGTCCCACCATGCGAACGATTCGCATGAGTTCATAGAACAGCCCGGAGCGGGTGCCTTCCTTGATGCCGGCTTGCTTTCCGGCGGTGCTGATGTCTTGGCAAGGGAAACCGCCGCAAACAATGTCAGCTGATCCGGGTTCTGGGTTGAATGTGCATACGTCATCGTGGATGGGAACATCGGGCCAATGATTGCGGAGGATCTTCTGGCAGAACGGTTCACGTTCCACGAACTGAACGGTTTGGATGCCTCCGGTTAATCGTGCGGCAAGGCTGAAACCACCAATGCCGCTGAACAGGTCAATCATTCGGAGTGTCATCATCTGCCACCGCGTGCGGCCAGTATGCGATCAGTCCAGCCGCGCTGGTAGCCGCGTTCAAGGCGGATGGCTTCGAGTTCTTCGCGGCTGCGGGCACGACCGACGGAGCGCCGGCGTTCGATGCGTTGCAGCTCCTGCAGCTCACCTGAGATCAGCTCCACCTTGCGGGTGACGGTCTGCCACACGTGCCCGCACTCCGGACACACCGCGGTGAGAGCCGGCACGCAGCAGAAGCATGTCGGGCACGAGCGCACCGGCGGCACGGGGTCGCCCTTGCGGCGCTTGCGGCCCTCCAGGGTCCACTCGCGCGGATCAGTCGGCAGCCCGAGGCCTGGCCGGCGGGCATTGCCGGCATGATCCAGGATGATCGCCGAGGTCTTGCCTGGTGCTGGCCGCAGGGCACGGCCCAGCTGCTGCAACCACACCACAGTGGACTGCGTGGGCCGGAGCATCAGGGCACCGGCAACGGCGGGGATGTCGACGCCTTCGGAGACGATTTCGCACTGCGCCAGCACCTGCAGCGTGCCATCGGCCAGATCAGCAAACAGCCGATCCTGTTCTTGGCGGCTCACGGTGCCGGTGAGTGCAGCGGCCGGGATGCCCTCTGCGCGAAAGGCCGTCGCAACGGATTCGGCATGAGCAACGCTGCAGCAGTTCGCAATGGCGGTCCTGCCCGATAGGTGCCGCTGGTATTCGGTGACGGCATCCCCCATCAGGCCTGCCATGGCCTGTTCAGCCTGCTGCATGTCCAGATCACCCATGCGGGTGCGGATGCCGGCCAGCGATGGCCCAGGCCAGGAGAACACCCGAGCGGGTGCGAGGAACCCCTGATCCGTGAGCCATCGTGCATCGGGGCCGATGACCAGCTGCTGGAAGTAGCCGCCGTGGCCCTGCCCGAGGCCCACCCCATCGAGGCGGGATGGGGTTGCGGTGAACCCGATCAGACGTGCATCGGGCCATGCCTCAATCAGCCGGCCCCACTGGTTGCCCGCGATGAGGTGATGGGCCTCGTCCACCAGCAGCAGATCCGGCGGCTCCATGGTGGGCGTACGGATGGATTGCACCGAGCGGACGGGCACGGCATCGGCACAGCCCCATGCCTCCATGGTGGCGGTGAGCTGCTGCACCAGCCGGCGGCGGTGGACCACGGCCAGCACGCGGCGCCCACGGGATGCGGCACTGCTGGCGATGTGCCCCAGCAGAGCAGACTTGCCGCCACCGGTGGGTAGCACCATGCACAGCCGCCGGTGCCGCGTGGCAGCCTGCCGAGCCGCGTCGATCATCTGAGCCTGGTAGGGGCGGAGGATCATCGCGGCGACTGAATCCAGTGCCGGTGCAGATCGGCTGATGCCTGAAGCCACTCGGCAGATTCGGAGTGGCTGTAGCGGCCGGTGAGCGAGGCAGCGAGCGCCTCAGCGGCCAGGATCGCCAGCTGGTCAGCGTCGGGGATGCCGCGCTGGCTGAGGATGCCGGCCAGGCGCGTCACGGGGTTAGTCATCGAAGGCATCGTCGTCTTCCTCAGTGTCGGGTGTGAACTCGGGGCATTCCATGGCCGCGAGCGGTGGGTTGTGGATCGTGCAGGGCACGCTGATCCCACCGAAGTGCAGGCAGTCGAAACATGCCCGCTCCGGCACGGCACCAGGCTCCTCCGGCAGTGGTTGATCAATGAGCCACGGGGCACCCTCATGCCATAGCGGCAGGTCGGGCCTGACGTGCTTGTAAACGGCGCACCCCCGCTGGCGGATGCGGCTGATCGATCGCGGTGAGCGGTCCACCAGCTTGGCCGCTGCTGCATGCGACAGGGGCGACAGCAACAGCCATTCGATCAGCTCATCGCGGAGCGGTGTTGCCGGCTCCACCTTCGGCTGCCATTGCGGCAGATCAGGGCGGACCTCCTTGTAGATCACGCGCCGGCGGACTTGCTCGATCAGCGACTGGCTGACCTCCCAGCGTTTGGCCAGCTTCCTGGAGCGGGTGTGCGTGGTGAGGGCGAGGACGATCTGGTCTTCGGTGAGGCGGCCCATGCGGTGCGTGGGCGGGTGATCACCCGGCGGGAAGTTTTCGGACCACCGCTGTTTGCAGTCTTGGCATTGAATCCGCCGCCACCGCCAACCGGAGAATCTGACTTTGGTGCGGATGGTCTGGCCGATGCCGTTGCAGTTGGGGCAGTTCATGCACCACCCCCACGAAGCGCCAGTTCCACCGCGGAGAGCACGAGATCCGGCACCTGGCGCCCCTGTGCGTTCGGTGCCCAGCGGGTCTGATCCCATGCCCCGACCGTCGGCAGCCATGCCGCGATGCGCCGGGTGGTGACCATGCGTCCGTGCCGCAAGAACCGCACGAGCACCGGCAGGTTGCCGCCATTGGCACGGTGGACTGTGACCTCCCAGTGGGGGAATGGTTCATGGCGCGGGGTGCGCCAGAGGGTGTCGCCGGTGGAGATGGTCATGCGCCGGCCTCCGACAGATCGAACAGCGCGGACTGGTCAGGCTGGCGGGTGTCTTCCACAGCGATCTCCATGTTCTTGATCGCCTGATTGAAGTAGGACTCCTTCAGCTCGATGCCAACACCCATTCGCCCCAGCGACACAGCCCCGTAGACCTCGCTGCCCACGCCCATGAATGGGGTCAGCACCACCTCGCCGGGGTTGGACCGCAGGCAGATCGCCCGGTCGATCACGTCCAGCTGCAGCGGGTGGACGTGCTTCTCATCGTCGGGATCCTTGCTGTCGCGGAACGGCAGCACCCGACCCATGCTGATGTCATCCCAGATCGATGAGGCGTACCGCCGCCAGATCCAGTGGCTGTAGCGGTTCTCGGTTTGCTTGCCCTTCCATCCCTTGTATCGCATCAGCTCCTGCGGGATCGGGCACTCCCCGGCGTAGTGATCCAGTCCGGTCGGGTTCTCGATCGGGATCGGGTTCTCGCCATGCTTGCGGAAGATCAGCAGGTAGTCGGCCGATGCAACACCAGCAAAGGCTGAATCATCCACCACGGTCTTGTGCGCCAGGTTCTTCACCATCGTGCGATTGCGGACCCATAGCGGTTCTTTCCAGATCGTGTGCCGCGCGACATAGTGCCAGCCGTTGGCTTCGTGCAGCTGAATGATCTTGCCCGGCAGATCGAACAGCGCATCCTGGCCGCTGTTGCCGGTCGGAATGTCGGTGCAGTGGACAGCAGTCAGCCGGCCAGGTAGCGTCAGCCGCTGGATCTCCTGCACCACGAACCCGTAGTGATCAAAGAACTGGTCATAGTTCACGCAGTTGCTGATGTCCCTTTCGTTGGAGCTGTAGATGTAGAGGCCCGCGAACGGCGGCGAGTAGATGGAGAAGTGGACGGATCGGTCAGGCATGGATCGCATGACTTCGATGCAGTCGCCCTTGTAGATGGCGTAGCGGTCGGTGAGGACATCCATGAGGGGAGAGAGATTGTGGTGTACTGACGGTGGACGCGGTTGATTTCAAGCGAGTGGTTCATCTCAGCCACAAGGCTGGCGAACATGCGTTCGGCCTGGTGCCGCTTGCGCTGCAGGTTCTCCATGATCCGCCGTTCACCCTCGGTGAGGATGATGTCAACGGTGACAGGGTTCTCCTGGCCGAAGCGCCAGCAGCGGCGGACCGACTGGTAATACTGCTCGAAGCTGTGGGACGGGAAATAGGTGATGTGGTTGCAGTGCTGGAAGTTCAGGCCCCAAGCGCCGATCTTCGGCTTGGTGATAAGCACCCTGGCGCGACCTTCCGCGAAGTCGATCAGCCGGCCCTCCTTGGTGTCGTCACGATCGGACCCTGACACCTGGATCGAATCGGTGATCAGATCCTGGAGCAGGTTGCCTTCCTCGTTCAGGTGACACCAGATCAGCGCCGGCTTGCCGGTGGCGGCCACCATGGCGGCAACCTGCTCGCATCGCTCCCGGACAGTGCGCTTCTTCTCTGCGCGCTGTTCGCGCAGGTCAGTGGCTGGCATGGAGAACAGCATGCCCTCGGGAATTGTCTCAACCTCGATCAGGTGGTCAACCTCCTGCAGTGGCGGGAGGATGAACCGACCATCATCGAAGCCAAGGTCTGAGGGCTTGCGGCACGCCCTAGCCCAGCTGGTCACCCACTGCCAGAAGGGGCGCTCAGCGTGCCCCTTAAAGCGCCATTTCGGAGCCTCGCCATACATTCGCCGGCTGGTCAGGTTGTTCTGATCGTTCTTGAAGAACTTCGCCAGCATGTCCATGTGGCCCATATATCCCAACGCTTCGGAGCTGGTGCCCAGCTCGATGAAGTCGTTAGGCGCAGCGGTTGCCGTGGCCAGCAGGCGGTAGGGCACCTTACGCATGAAGTCGGTGATCTCAGACCGGCGAGCCCCGTCGAAGTTCTTGAGGATGCTGGATTCATCGCAGACCACACCGGCGAAGTCGGCTGGCCGGAAGTGCTCCAGCCGCTCGTAGTTGGTGATCACGATCGGCCCGGCGATGGTGCCATTGGCTGAGCGGTGGCACTCGATGCCGAACTTCTCACCCTCTCGGATGGTCTGTGCCGCAACGGCCAGCGGGGTCAGGATCAACACTGGCCGGCCGGTGTACTGCGCCACGTTCTGAGCCCATGTGAGCTGCATCGCGGTCTTGCCCAGGCCGCAATCAGCAAAGATCGCGGCGCGGCCTTTCTTGACTGCCCACTTGACTAGCGACCGCTGGAAGTCGAACAGCTGAGACGGCATGAAGACCGGATCGAAGCCATGGGCAGCGCCGGTATGGGTCTTGAGGTTCAGGAAGTCGTCGTAGTTCACGGCTCCTCCCCTGTTACCACTTCACCCGATCGGCCCAGAACGCGGCTGACATCTTCCCCCGCGCGATGTTCTGCGCATGGCGTGCCTTGAACGATGCCCGGCGTGCCTTCTGCGCGGCAGTCTGCGGGTTCTTGCCCGCACCGCTCACGCCCTGCTGGCCGAAGCGGATCAGCTTGATCGTGCTGCCTTCCTTGGCCAGCACTGCGTGCGATTTGGTCGGATGGTTGGGTGTGCGCTTCGGCTGGTTGTAGCCCTGAAACTGTTCGCCGCGGTACTCGATCACTGGTCACGGTGCATCTCCTTTGCATTCTGGAACTGTGGGCATGCTCCGGTCGGTGGCCGGAGGGTATGGAGCCAGAAGCGTCCGCCGTGGCGTTCCAGCCAGCGGGCGCAGTTGTGCCGGCGGCGGCACTTGCTGTCGAAGCAGCGCAGATCGTCGGGTTGCAGCACGGTCATGCCCAGTCATCGGGGAACGCGATGGACACCACGCGCCAGCCGGTGCCGAGCGGGCCGATGACCTTCTGGGCCTCACGGACGGCCTGATAGGAGTCCGGGGCAAGCACGGCAACCGTGCGGAGCGCCTCGCCATTGCGGAGCGTGACGCGGTAGTCCTGCGGGATCTGTGGTGGGGATGCCATGGGTGGCGGTGTGGGACGCCCAGAAGATAGCACTTCTGCCCACCCCTTGCCACCGTTGCCCGCCATGCGCTACCGTTTGGAGGTCCGCCACCCATGAATGGACGACTACCACGCTTCACCGGCACTCAGTGCCACGCGGCTTAAGGCCGCTGCCAACCTCACGCCGCGTCAGTACTGGCGGCGGCACCTTGACCCGACCCGGCCAGCTTTCGTGCCATCCGATGCGATGCGGCAGGGGTCGCTGGTGGATTGCCTGCTGACCAGCCCGGACCGGTTTGATGCCACCTATGCGGTGATGCCCGAGGGCCTCAACCGCACCACCAAAGCCGGCAAGGAGGCCTATGCCGAGCTGCAGGCCACCGGGAAGGAGATCATCAGCGCCAGCTGGCTGGCCATCGCGCAGGCGATCGCCGGCGCCCTGCAGGCCGATCCTGTGATCGGTCCGCTCCTCAAGCACGCCAGCCAGTCCCCGCATTTCTGGGAGGATGAGCAGCTCGGCCCGTGCCGTTACCTGCCCGACATCGAAGCCCCCGGCCTGCTGCTGGACCTCAAGAAAGCCGCATCGCCTGATCCCCGTGGCTTCGCGTCACAGTGCTGGCAGCTGGGCTACGACATCCAGCTGGCCCACTACGCTGCCGGGCACCTCAATCGGTTCGGTGGTGCGCTCGGGCAGGTTGGCTTCATCGCTTACGACTGGTCGGAGTGCCCCGACTTCGGCCTCTACTGGATGCCGGCCGACTGGCTGCTGATCGGCCATCAGCGCCGTGCGGAAGCCGCTGCCCGCATCCGCACCTATGAGGCCACCCCAACCGTGCCGGGCACCAGCTACGGCACTGCCACCCTTGAGCTGCCGCGATGGGCAACCCCCGGCAGCCGTTCCACCCTCAATGAAGAGTTCTGACCATGACCAGTGCGATCACAACCTGGAGCCCCGATCAGCAGCGGCTCATCAGTTCCACCATCGCCCCGGGCTGCAGCGCCGATGAGCTGACGCTGTTTGCCTATGCCTGCCAGCGCACGGGGCTCGATCCGTTCAGCCGCCAGATCTATGCGATCAAGCGCGGCGGCAAGATGACCATTCAGGCCGGCATCGATGGGCTGCGGTCCATCGCGGAGCGCACCGGTGAGCTGGCAGGCTGCCAGCGGTATTGGTGCGGCCCTGATGGCGAATGGCGCGAGATCTGGCTCGAAAGCAAGCCGCCCGCCGGTGCCAAGGCCGTGATCTGGCGCAAGGGTTGCGAACACCCATTCGTAGCCGTTGCCACGCTGGCCGAGTACGACGCCGGCCAGGGGCTGTGGCGCAAGATGCCGGCCACCATGCTGGCCAAGTGTGCCGAGGCCCAAGCGCTGCGGACGGGCTTCCCCGCTGACCTGTCGGGCATCTACAGCTCGGAGGAGATGCAAGAGGCTGATGTGGTGGAGGTCAACCCCACCCCCGCTGCTGCACCCGCTGCTGCACCAGCCCCCGCAGCACCAGCCCCGGCACCTGCCCAGCTGAGCAGCACCTACTCAGCCGGCCAGCGGGCCATCACCGCTGCTGCAACGGTCGAGAAGCTCAAGGCCATCGGTGATCGCCTCACCGAACGCCATGCCGCCGGTGAGCTCACCGATGACGAACGCGATCAGTTGCTCGCCATGCTCCTGCAGCGTGAACAGCAGCTGGCACCTGACCCCTTCGGAGATGAATGAACCGTTCCTGACGACACGCCAGCTCGCCCGGCGGTGGGGGTTGCAACCTGCAACCCTGAAGCGCATGCGTACCCGCCGTACCGGCCCCGAATGGATCCATCACCCCGGCCACCTGCCATGGGGCACTGAACGGATCCGCTACCCACTTCATGCGGTCCTGGCCTATGAGGCCGCACGTTCCATCACTCCTATTGAGCCATGAGCGCCCCGAAACTGACCATTGCATTGTTTACGCCGAAGCAATCCGGCAAACGCTATGTAGCAACCGGCAGCCTGTCGCTGACCGTTGAACAGGCCGCACAGCTGGCCGACTGGCTCGTGAGCCAGCCCGGTGAGCATGACGACTACCACGACGGCCCGGTGGTGCGCCTGGCTGCCTTCATGTACGAAAACACCAGCAAGGCCGGCAAGGCATACCACACGGTGCAGCTGGTGGATCCCGGCACCTTCGGTCAGCCCCAGGAAGAAGAGGAGGCACCCTTCTGATGACGATCCTCGTTGATTTCGAGATCCATGCGCTCTGCAACGGTGAGCACCAGCCGATGGTGGCACCGTTTGATGTGGAGCTGCTCAACCCTGCCAGCCTGGACATCCGGCTGAATGATGACCTGCTGATTGAGACGGCAGAAGGTCCACAGATGATCCCATATCCATTCGGGCGGCACGATGTGGACAACCCGTATCTGCTGCGGCCGGGCCAGTTCGTGCTGGCCAGTTCGGTGGAGGTGTTCCACCTTCCCGATCGCATCGCAGCACAGTTCGTCCTGAAGTCCAGCCGGGCCCGCTCTGGCCTCGAACACCTGATGGCCGGATACTGCGACCCAGGATGGTCGGGCAGTCGGCTCACCATGGAGCTGCACAACAGCCGCCAGCTGCACCCGGTGCCGATCTGGCCGGGCATGAAGATCGGGCAGATGGTGTTCCATCACCTCGACTTGTCCCCGCTGCGGTCGTACCTGGAAACCGGCCGCTACAACAACCAGGCCCACGTCCAGGAGTCGCTCGGATGACCACGCATCAGGAACAGGAGGCCCGCCAGGCCACCTACACGGGGCTGGTGGCGGGGTTCAACACCACCGAACAGGAGAGCACCGATGACGCTTGACCTAGCCGAAACCCTGCGGCTTCACGGCCTCTGGCTGCAGGGTGATCCTGCAGGCGTCTACGCCAACCTGCGCGACGCCAACCTGCGCGGCGCCGACCTGTGCGACGCCAACCTGTGCGGCGCCGACCTGTGCGGCGCCGACCTGTGCGACGCCAACCTGTGCGACGCCGACCTGTGCGGCGCCAACCTGCGCGACGCCGACCTGCGCGGCGCCGACCTGTGCGGCGCCAACCTGCGCGACGCCAACCTGCGCGACGCCAAGGGGTTGCCGATTGCAGAGGATGCCCCAGCGCGGCTGCAGGCAGTTGCGGCCACCGTATTGGCGCAGCCTGCTGCGCTGCAGATGAGCGCTTGGCACGACGACTGTGGGACTGCGCACTGTCTCGCCGGCTGGGCGATCCACCAGGCCGGGCCAGTGGGAGCAGTGCTGGAGCGGCTGCACGGGCCACATCTGGCAGGGCTGCTGTTGATCGGTGTTGAGGCGGCCGAGCACTTCTACGACTCCAATGAGACCGCGCTCGAATGGCTGCGGTCGATTCACACCACTGAGGAGAGCAC
>Ga0129333_10002113_pt1 | contig 18360 bp, 30 predicted proteins | sample CPB6_08_DNA_FD_94474 | JGI IMG/M metagenome (GOLD analysis project Ga0129333, IMG submission 94474) | Freshwater to marine salinity gradient microbial communities from Chesapeake Bay, USA - CPBay_Sum_0.6_0.8_DNA | ecosystem: Environmental > Aquatic > Marine > Coastal | place: USA: Chesapeake...
CTGCTAAAAGCCAGCGCTCGCAAGTGAAACGAAAAACCCCGGGCTACGGTCCGGGGTTCTTTTTATGTTGACAACCATACAGCCTGGACGTATATTGACACTGTTCACATGTTCCAGAGAAAGGGAACAGACATGCTGAAAAACGCCCGCGCTATGCGCAATGCGCTCCGTCGGAACAAGTTTCCCGGCGTCATCCTGTACCGTGGTCCGTCGATGCTCGACGGAGCGCCCATCGTCGCAATCGCAAACCGCATTGTGACTGCATCCGGCAATGCCAAGACAGGCGCAATGGTTCAAACGTTCATCATCCGGGCCGACGTCGCGCCAATAGACGCGCTGCGGTCCGGGGATGATGCGTCGATCTGCGGGGATTGCCGCCATAGACCCGCGAACGACGGCTCGTGCTATGTGAACGTGGCCAAGTCTGTTTCCAGCGTGTTCGGCGCGCTGCAGAGGGGACGCTATGCGGAACCGGGGACGGATTATTGCCCTAGCATCCTGCCGGAGCTACTCGCAGGGGAGACCGTGCGCCTTGGCACGTACGGAGACCCTGCAGCGGTTCCCTTCCAAGTATGGCGGGCCGCCACGGTCCGGGCCGCTGCAGTCAATGGATACACGCACCAATGGGCGCGGCCCGAGTTCGCGGTATTCCGCTTGCTCTGCATGGCCAGCGTCGACAGTGAGCCCGAAGCCCGCGAAGCCCGCGCGGCCGGATGGCGCACGTTTCGCGTCAAGAGCGCGGCTGATCCAAAGCTAGAGCGCGAGGTCACTTGCCCAGCGTCCAAGGAGGCGGGCGCACGGACCACGTGCGAGGATTGCCGCGCCTGTGGTGGGCTATCGGCCAAGGCGCGCGCCGGTATCGTGATCAATGCCCATGGCGCTACCGCCAAGCGCTTCGCGGGAGCGTGACCAATGACAGCGCAGATCAAGACGAAAACGGTCTCTTACAAGAGCGTAATGCGCACCGCCGCGTTCATGCGGGGCGTGCGCGAAGCCCGCGCCGGGATCCCAATGGATTACGACGCGTACGAGAACGGGCGAAACACGGACAACCAATGGAGCTATGAACGCGGGCGACAGTTCGGGATCCTGTACGCGGGGCCAGTGAAGGACGGTGGGCGTGTACGGTGGGACGCGATTTACGCCCTACGGGAAGCGCTAGGCGCGCGGCACATAAGGTGAAGCACGAGCCCCGGACCACGGTCCGGGGTTTTTCTTTGCGTGGTAGGACGGAAAAAGCCCTAGGCCCGCGCCGAAAATGTTTCACGTGAAGCATGGCCATAGGCCCGCGCCGAAGGCCCGCGCTACTCGTTTGGGATCCCGAAGGCCCGCGAGGCCGCCAGATCAAGGAACGCTGCCCACGTTGTACCGTACTCAAGTGTCTGATCCGGAGGGGTTTTTCCCTCGGCGTCGTCCCAAAGGTCCGCGATCCGGGATCCATTGTATATTTTCACGGTCTGAGACTGTGGATGGCTGACCAAGTTCCATAATGTGGCGCAGTACCGCGCTCTCGCTGTCTGCCATGCAATCTGAGCCGGACGCCAAAGGCCCGCGGTTTTGTAGTGCTTGGTTTTACAGACCTTCAATTCGCACCAGATCTCAATGCCCATTTGCCGGCCATTAGAAGGCCGCTGAAAGGCCCCGTTGATATCCGGCACACCAGCACCCACCCTCGCCTCAATGCGCGTCCAGTGTACCTCTGAGGCGGTTTTACGCTTAATGTCTTTCCATAGCTCAGCTTCAGTCTTCATTCCTCAAGCTCTTTCTGCATGCGCTCTGCGTCCTCCGGGGACACGTGGTCGGGGATCTCGCTGGGGTCGCGCCGGGTTGCGACCATATCAATGGTCGGGGCCGTGCTTTCCAAGAGGACAGGGAACTGGGTCTGTAGCTTGGCAATCTCGGCGAGTACCTCCTCGCGGCTCATCTGGTCAATCTTGCCCACTAGGATCTCGCTTCTGCTGACGTAAAGGCCCGCGACTTGGCCGCGACTTTTCTCTGCTGCAACGGCTGCGGTAAAGTTCCCGCGCTCCAGCGCCATGTCCCTGATCTTGGCAAGCTGCCGCACGTGGCCGTCGAACGACACCTCGTACTTCTTGGCAAGCTCCTCCTTGATCTCGGCAACGCGGGCGAGGACGTGGGGGTAGTCACGCCCGTTCAAGAAGCGGGACGCAGCCCACGCTGCGGTTCCTTCCCCGAAGCCCGCCATGCGGGCCGCCTCCGTCCGGGTGACGTCCTCTGTCGCGTAGATGCGGCAAAACTTTTCCTGCTTCTCGGTGAGCCCTTTCGTCTTCGGGTTAACAAGAATGTCTAGCTTGGGTTTGTGCGTTGTCTTGGCGCGGGGCATGAGGGCCTCCGAAAGTTGCTCTAAAGAAGGGTCGGCGTCACAAGGTGATCACAACCACAAATGCATGAATACCAGTGCTTTCGAGGTGTCGCAGGCTTGGCGAGAAAATCGAGCGAAAAGGCTTTCCGTCCATCACGTGCGCGCACGATATATTTTTTCTGTGTGCGCGCGCGCGGCCGGACAGGATCATTTTTCGTTTCACCCTGCGAGCCCCAGGACACCACTGGTAATTGGGCATTTCTGGTTGTGATCACCTTGGGATTTTCTCTCTGCTTTATAGCAAAAGTCCACGGGCCGCGGAACTTGAAAACAAAGATCACCATCTGTTATACAGGTTTCATCGTTTCCCCGAAAGGACCAAAGCATGTCTGACATCATCGTCGAGGACCACATCCCGTATGTTTCCCCCACCGAACGAAAGATCTATGGCCGCGGCAACCGCAAGTACCCGTGGCACACCATGAAGCCCAACGAGAGCTTCGCCGTTGATACAGTTCAAGAAGCTCGAGCGGCCTATAACTCGTTCCAAAGCTACCGCCGCACCCGGGCGACCCGCATCCGCCCCTCTTGGTTCGTCTCGACGTCCCGACAGGAGGACGGCACCTATCGCCTCTGGCTTTTGGACAAGAACCGTCTTTAAGAAAAAGCGGGGCGGGCTCCTTTCACCCCGCCCCAAAAATAATCTACCTTCACCGTTGACAATGTCACCGCGAACCTCCACAATAGAACCGTCAAAGAAAGGACACCCTGATGACCACCATCTACACCATTGAAATCACGCCCCACACCGAGGTGATGGCCGGTTCGTTGAACCTGAAGATCTCGGGCAAGACGATGACCTTTTGCTTCAACACTGTTGAGGAGCGCCAGCCTTTGTTTGATCTGGCCAAGGCCGAGGGCTGGGCTCACAAGACCGACGTCTGGGCCACCTCGACCACCCGCAGCGCCTTCGACTTCTTGCAACGCGAACACGCTCAGCTGCGCGAAAGCCTCCACCTGCATCCCAAGGCCCTCGTCCTGCCGGAAGGCAAGCTCTAACGCTGGAGTCCGCCATGAGCCTCTACGACTACGCCTTCGAGGACATCGAGGTGATCTACCCCACCAACGGCCTGAAGGCCGTCGCCTCCGGCATCGTGGTTGTTCAGTACCAATGGCGAGGCTTGAATGAGCCGCGCCGCAACCACGGCACGCCTGTGTTCGACGCCTTCGTGGATCTGACGGTCGACGTCGAGTTCGAGGACGGCACGTACGTGTCAATCGACCCTGACGATACCGCCACGCTTGAGTCGCTCTCCGCCCAGATCTACGCGCAACTAGACCAAGACCATATCCTCGATGAAATCTACGATGAGGAGTCCTTTTGATGGCCACGACCCACATCCTCCAACAGTACCGCCTCGCCAATCTTGTTGACCTCGCCCACACCTTGGTGAAGACGCCCAAGGATCTGGGGGCCGCCTTGTTGCTGGCCGACGTCATGGCCGAGCTACGCAACCGCCTGCCGCCCACATCCTTCGCCCTTCTGCAAACCGAGTTGCGGGACGAGAAGCACCTCCACGAGACTGATCGCGCCGCCCGCACCCACGAAGCCCCGGAGACTGCCCAATGACCATGGACCTCGCTTCAATCATCAAGGCCCGTGCGGTCAAGTTTTCGACGCCTCAGCGCACCTACAAGAACAGCGCCGGCAAGCGCATGACGTGGATCCTTGATCTGCGCCCGATCCTGCTCGACGCAGCCTGTCTGGAACTCATCGCCGGGCGGTTCTGGGACATCTACGGGGGCCGCCCGATCCAGATCGCCGGTCTTGAAATGGCCGGCGTGCCTCTCGCGACCGCCATCGCCTTGGAAGGTCGCAAGCGGGGCTTCGACGTCGCGGCCCTGATTGTGCGCGTCAAGCGCAAGAAGCACATGGGGGCCGAGATCATCGAGGGCGAGCCCAACAACAACCCGGTCGTCCTTGTTGACGACTCCGTCAACTCCGGGCGCAACGCTGAGCTGGCCCGCCAGAAACTCGAGGCAGCGGGCCTCACAGTCGCCAGCCTGTTCACCCTCGTCGATTTCCGGTCCGTGGCCGGTGTCGAGTGGCGCACGCGCCACAACGTGGCTGTCATCAGCCTTCTGCGGTTGGCCGATCTTGGCCTGACCTACGCTAACCCGCACACCCCCAAGACCGCGTTCGCCGTCGCGTGGTCGTTCGCAGCCCCGCGCCCGAAGCTAGACTTCGCCGTCGCCAAGTCCACCCCCGTCTTGTTCGAGGACCGCGTGATCTTCGGCACCGACGGCGGCACCTTGTGGGGTGTCGAGCGGCTCACCGGCCGCATCGAGTGGCAGATGTCGATCCCCGACAAGACAGGCAAGGGGATTGTCTCGTCCCCAGCCCTGCACGAGGGCCGCGTTTACGTCGGCGGCTACGACGGAACCCTGTATTGCCTCGACGCCCGCACGGGTAAGCGCATCTGGGCGAACCCTTGCTGCAGCTGGATCGGCTCAAGCCCAGCCATAGACGGCGACCGTCTGTACATCGGCTTGGAGTATGCCGACTCAGTGAAGGGCGGGGCTGTGGCCGCGTTCGATCTCGACGGCAAGCTGCTATGGCGCAAGTTCACCACCAAGCAACTACACTCCTCGCCCATTGTTCACGAAGGCCACGTTCTCACGGGGACCAACGACTGCGATTTGTGGGCGCTGACCCGGGACGGGGAGCTGGTGAGCGCGGTGAAGACCAAAGGCCCGACGAAGTACCACGTCGCCGCCAAGGGGGATCTGGCCGTCGCCTGCGCCTTCGACGCCCTCTACGTCTGGAACTGGCGCACCGGGGAAGTGCTGCTGCGCCACGAGACCTCCGACATCAATTACTCTCGACCGTTGATCGTGGGCGACCGGGCGTTCTGCGGGTCCGCTGACGGCAACCTTTACGCCATCGACCTGTCGCCCGTCCCACACGTCGCCTCCATCCTGTCAGTGGGCGAGAAGATCCACTCCTCGCCCGCCCTCATCGACGGCGCTGTCTGGTTTGGAACCTCGGCGGGGGAACTCCTCGCCGTGAGCCCCGTCGATCTCGACGTTCTCAAACGCTGGGCGTTCCCCGAACGCCTGACCTGTACACCCGTAAGCGACGGCGTCCTCATGTACGTCCACGCCTACGACAACCGCATGTGGGCCGTGAAAGGGATCCTCTAATGACCGTCGCCTGCGCTATCGCCGCCGTCTGCACCATCCTGCAAGGAAACCCCGTCGTCGTTGACGGGGACACCCTGCGCTTCGACAAGCACTACGTCCGCCTGTTCGGCATCGACGCCGAGGAGAAAAGGGAGACCCACGGTCCACGGGCCACAGAAGGCCTACAGAGGATCGTCTCCTCAACCCCCTACGTCCGGTGCCAGTTGAACGGGGACACCACTCACCGACGCTCTGTGGGCTCCTGCTACACATCCGATGGCCGCGACCTCGCCGCCGCCCTCGTCTCGCAAGGTTTGGTCCTCGACTGCGCCCGCTACTCGAAGGGTGTCTACCGACACCTCGAACCCGCCGGCGTGCGGGACCGTCTTGAACAGAAGCCTTACTGCAATTGGAGGGGCCGATGATCGACTGCGTAGCCATAGGCGACGAGATCGCCGCCCGGATGTCTCTGCTGCTGCCCTGCGCTCCGATGACCAAGGTCGGTCGCACGCCGTTCGATGAGGCCGCCTTGATGCGCGATGTCCGCGCGGACCGCGTCCTCATCTCCCTTGGAACGTACCCCGCCCACTACCGGGATCCCAATCTGGCAGCCGACATGCGGTACGTGCGTTCACGGGTGGAGGCTAGGCAGGTCGTGTGGATCCTGCCTCTCCAGCCAGAGGCCCGCGAGGCTGTGCGTCGGGTGGCTGCTCAGTACAAGGACGTGGTCGTCGAGGTGCCGCGTGCTTTTTGAGCACACGTGCGAGCGGTGCAGGAAGAAGAGCTTCTTCTATCCGTCAGAGCTTGTTGACGGAAAAGGGAACGAGAAGAGGTTCTGCAGCAAGGCATGCGCGGCTGTCGGCAAGGCGAACAGCCTTCAATTCGTGCGCTGCACTTGGTGTGGGGAGAGGCTCAAGCGACGCACGAGATTATTCTGCTCACGCGAGTGCATGACACAGAGCTTTCGGCTTGCGGCAAAGAGAAGAGGGGTGAAAGCAGGATGACGGACGACCGAGACATTACTGAACGGCTTGAGGCGGTAGCGGGCTTTGGCGGAACGCATCTCGATGGGATATGGAGCGACGCCGCGAACGAGATCAAGGCGCTGCGTTACTACGTGACGCTCCTAGAAGACCAACGCGCTAAAGCAGAAACTGACCTTGATAAGGCGCAAGATCATATCAGCAAGCAGGCCCTCGACATCGTGGAACTGGGGCAAGAGGTCGGGCGGCTGCGGGAGGAGCGACCGCAGATTGATTATGTCATCGACAGCCACGGAGTAACGCATCGCAGCTTTACCCTTGTCTACAAGACCCGCGCCGCCCTCGCAAAACATGGAGAGAAGTGATGAGCGATGCGCTAAGACAGCTTCACGCCGCCGCAAACGTCCTAGCCGACAGCGGCCTGAGAACCGTAAAAACAAACGACCTTTGCATAGCCGTATACGGGGCCATTGACGAGATCACGCGGCTGCGGGAGGCGCTGGATAAGATTGCCGCGCTCGATGTCCCACGGCCCGTCTGGAAACGGTTTCGGACAGACGGGCAACCATCGAAGAACGACACCTGCCCGCATGTACTAGCAATGTGGGATGACTGTCCCGACTGCATTTCTGATTACGCCCGCGCCGCCCTCGCAGAGAAGGACAACATATGACCAGCCCACACGACATACTCGCCAAGTGCGCAGACCTGATCGGGGACCGAGGGCAGGACTACGGCGGCATCGAGGACAATTTCCGCCGCATTTCCATCATCGCCTCGACAATCCTCAACAAGGCCATCTCACCGCACGACGCAGCCATCATCTTGTTATCCACGAAGCTGGCTCGCATGGCCGGCAGTCAGAATAAGGAAGATAATTATCTTGACGGCATCAACTATTTAGCTTTTGCTGCTGATCTGAGAAAGCTGAAGGACACCGACAAGTGATAGATGCAGAGGGCATCATGAAGGCGATGGACGTCATGATGGACGCCCTCAAAAGCCAGAATGTTGTTCTCTCGCAGGAGGAACTTGAAATCATCACTCGTGCGTACGAGGCCCTCAACGGCCACCAAGATCGTTACGACAAGATGATCCATGTGTTCTTGAACATGAAACTATCGGACCTCCAGTCCGTAGCCGCAGTGTACGCACTCAACAAAGTATGAAACACGGAGACTAGAAAGTGGACGAGCACCGCACCGTTGAACAGAACGTCGAAGTCACGCAGAAGAAGAGGGGCTTCGGGGGCATGAGCCCAGAGAAGCGCAAGATGATCTCAGCCATGGGTGGCAAGGCTGTTAAACCAGAGAACAGATCCTTCTCCCAGAGCAAAGACCTTGCTCGCACAGCCGGCAGCAAGGGCGGAAAGCATCCCAGAAAGAAGACCACGGACCATGGAACAAGCACCCCAGAACAGCTTTCTTGAAGACCGCGCCCGCTACATCAGGATCTTCTACAAGGACTTCAAGATCACCCCGCAGCAGTTGGCGGACCACTACGGGATGTCTCTGGAGTGCGTGCGGAGCATCGTGCTGCCACGTGGAGCCCCTCTCGATCACGAGGGCATCCGTCTCCGGATGAATGTCATCTTTCCGAAATGGGCAAGGGGGGAGGCCGTTGTCTTCCTCGCCAAGCAATACAACTGCAGCAGAGACGCCATGCTTCGGGGCATCAAGAAGCACGCTGAGAGCATCCGACCCGGCTTGTACAAAGAGATCGCAGAAAGGAAACGTCGTGAACGATAAGCACAAGGTAGAGCGAAACGTCCCGCCCCCAAGCGGAAGACCTCGGAGTGAGCCCGTGTACCCGTGGCTGACGATGTTGCCCGGTGACAGTTTCACCGTCGAGGATCGCGTTGCTGCAGCCTCCGCTCGTGGCAGCTTCTATCGCTACCAGAAGCTGGGGAAGATCCCGGCGGGCTACACCGTCCTGCAACGCACCGTCGACGGTCAGCGGACCGTGCGCCTGTGGCTGATGGGGGACGAGTAATGGAGGCAGCCAACACCAATCGCGTCCCCGTCGTCTTTCTGTTCTATACGGACAAGTATTCGGGATGGGTCCACGTTCCGTGGGAGACCATGAACCGCCTCAATTACGACACCAAAAACCTGTCGTGGTGGAGCCGGGCGGATGCGAGCGGGGCGTACCTTGAGGAGCTGATCGACTATCCGGCGTTCGAGGCCACCTTCTTGGCCAAGACCAACGAGTACGTCGTGTTCTTAGACATCCACGGAGAGGGGGAGGATGTGCGGATGAAGGCCTGCGGCAAGGGGTTTGCAATGCCGCCCCGCCTGACGCTGGTAAGCTAGTCCTTACGGGCTGGACGTTTTGAACAAGGCCGGCGTAGACTACGCCGGTTCACCGCGCCCAGAGCGCACCATACTCAGAGGATTGTTTTACGGCTGTGGCAAAGCCGTGACCTCCTAGCAACAAGGAGTTTAGCATGCGTATCACTCAAGCCTTGGCGCTTGCAGCGCTTAGCCTTCTGCTCCCGGCCACAGCATTGGCCGACATCAACGAGTCAGCGGCGGCGTTTTTCGAGAAGGACCGGACCTACTGGCAGAAAGGACAGCGGGCACCGGAGACCCCTTCATATACCTCTGACCGGCCAGAGCGAGCCGTCAGCATCTCCCCAGACAGACAGGAAGTGATCGACGCATTGGCCAAGGCCACCCGGCAGAAGCTGGGCGAGCGTTATGTTGACGACGTCCTGCGTCTCGCAAAGCTGGAGTCTGGGTTTCGCTGCAATGTCCGTGGTCCGCAGACCCGTGTCGGTCGCGCCGTCGGACCCCTTCAGATCATGCCGGGCAGCGCCCGCGCCCTTGGTATCACCAACCTCAACACCTGCGCCGCCCAGATCGAGGCTGGTCTTCGGCACGTGGAGAAGTGCATCTCTGCTGGGGCGACGACTTACAAGGCCCTTGCCGCATGTCATGTCTCTGGATGGCACGGGTGGAACCGGAGACTGGCGGGGAAGCATGAAAGCTACAAGCAAAAATACGTTCGGATGGCCATGGCCGTCCCGTCGCAAAGGCGACTCGTCCGCAGTTAAGAGAAAGCGAAAGGCCCCTGCGGGGGCCGACACCACCGAGGAGGAAGACATGGCCCACCTAGAATGGCGTGGAGCGTCAACGCGTGTCCCGAAGACCGTGATGAATGTCGGTATTATGGAATGTCGATGGGTCACCTCGCGCAAAACCCCAGATGGGTTCCGCGTGTTCTGCGGAAAACCTGCGCTTAAGGCCCTCAAGCCCTATTGCGAGCATCACTACGGAATGGTCTACAACAAGGCGAGATCGTTGGATGACTTCAAGGTTTGATTTTCTGTCCGTTGGGGACGTAATCCTCAAAGGCCATGACCTGTCGTTCTGCGGGGAGGTGTTCGTCTACTTCAACACCCCCTTCGACTGGTCCTTGAAGGAGTTCCGGGGGATCCTGACGGACAAGGGCGACCCATACCGGGGGAGCTGGGAGGACGGGGACGACTTCGACAGGCTGGTCGTGGCCTTCATGGAGGATCCCCGCCTCGTCGAGGTGGCTCAAGAGTGCATCAAACGCAGGCTGAACTTTTGGAGGGGACGAAGTGCGTGACGCCAAGATCCTGATCTGTGACATCAAGGTGGCGCTTGAGGCCCACCCTCCGTGGTACATGGACCGAGGTCCAGCGTCCGCGCCGCAGCGACTGCTGCACCAGTCTGTCGAGATGATGGAGCAGCTTCTGGCCGAGATCGAGGAACTGCAGAAGGAAAACCTCCACCTTGAAGGCAAAATCGACAGCCTGATGGACGAGGTCGATGATCTCCAAGACGAGATCTGCTCCGTGAAAGATTGACAATCTCTCCGTATTGTCAATAATGTAACAATGACTGATAGCGCTCAACTCATTGAGATCGAAAAGGTTTTCGGTCTCTCTCCTCAACTGGCGCGGCTGCTGCAGCTGCTCCTGTCCAAGGACCGTGTTCGGAAGACCGACATCTCCGACCTGATCTCCACGTTCCATTCCGCCCGGCCACACCACAATGCCGACCGCATGGCGATCTACCGGCTGCGTTCCCGGATGAGGAACCATGGGGTCATGGTCCTCGTCCAGTATGGTGAAGGCTACTACCTGAGCGCCGCGGACAAGTCCGTTCTGAGGGGTCGCCTCAGAACGCCTCTTCCAGTTTCTTAGAGGCCTCGCCCCACGACGGTCCGAACTCCGCATCGACGAGAGACGGAACGCCAAGCTCGACGCACTCCTGCATCGTGCGCATGATCGTCTCGGCCTGCTCCCGGGACGACACAGACAGGGCCAGTTCGTCGTGGATCTGGATCGTCGGGGTGATGCCAGCCTCGTAAAGATCGACCATCGCCTTCTTGGTCTGGTCAGCGGCGGACCCTTGGATCAGCTTGTTGAGCGCCTTGTAGGTGAACGCGCGCTTGAGCAGTGTGGTCTCGCCATAGATCCTGCGGGCTTCCTCGAACGAGTACGCCTTGTGCGATCCGAAGGCCCTCGGCTCCCACTTATCGAAGCGGCAGCGCCGACCGAGAAGGGTGCGGATGACGCCACGACTGTCGCCAATGGATATGACCCGGGCAGAAAGCTCCCGAACGAACGGAACCTTTTCGTGATAGATCGAAAACAACTCCTTCGCGCTGTCGAAGTCCAGACCTAGCTGCTCCGCCAGCTTGTTCACCCCCATCCCATAGAACAGGCCGAGGTTGATCGTCTTCGCCTGCTTGCGCGGCACACCCACGATGTCCGCCGCCAGCTGGTGGAAGTCCGTGTTCGCGTTCTCGGCATAGGCCGAGACGAACTGGTCAGCCCCGGGCAACTTCAGGAGGCTTGCATAATGAACCACGATCCGCGGTTCTTGAGACGAGTAGTCGAAACTCCCCCACTGTTCCCCTTGCTCCGGCAGGAAAAGGCCCCGGATCAGCGGTCCGATCTCCTCGTTGCGAGCCGGGATCTGCTGGAGGTTGGGGGAGCTGTAGCTGAAGCGACCGGTGACCGTGCCGCCGTCGTCCGACCGAAGCTGATGGATGTCAGCGTGGATACGACCGTCGACCGTGTGCCGCGTGATGCTGTCGATGAACGTCGTGCGGGCCTTGTTCAGTTCCCGAGCGCGGACGACCTGCTTCGCCACCGGGTGTCCGTTGGTGGCGAGGAAGTTCTTGGTGAAGGACGGGGCTCCGCTCTTCTCGGTCCTCGGGTAGTACAGGTCGAGAGCGTCGAACGCTTTGGCCACGGAGGCCGCCGCCCAGACGTTGACGTCCACCCCGGTAGCCTTCTTGATCTCAAGAAGGATTGCCTCCTCTTCCTGCTGCAGCCGCCGCTTCACCCCGTCGGCCTTCTCCAGATCGACCCGCACACCCTTCGCCCGCATGGCAAGACAGACGTTCAGCACGCGCATCTCAAGGTCGAAGATCGACGTCAGCTCTTGGTCCACGAGCAGAGCGTTCATCCGCTGCCACAGTCGCAGGGTCAGGGCCGCGTCCTGCTCTGCGTACCGCCCGACGAAGTGCGCCGGCAGCTTCCACATCTCGCTCTTTGGGTTCAGGCCCATAGACTTGGCCGCTTCCTGCAGGGTGCGCTCATCCTTGCGCTCTTGCAGATAGTCTGCGCCGAGGTTGTTCAGTGAGTAGCTGAAGCGGTTCTCGTCGAGCAGCGGGGCCGCGACCATCGTGTCGGCGATCCGACCGGCGATCTTCACGCCCTCCCGCCACAGCCAGCCCACGTCGTACATTGCATTATGGAACACGTAGGTGCAGTCGGGCATGCCGCACACATCGCGCAGCCAGTTCAGCGTCATCTTCGCGTCGAGGTTGCCGCCGTTCGCATGACGGATGGGGAAGTACCAAGACGCCCCCTCCACCGCCACGGCGATCCCGATGATGTGACCGTTGCCCGTGGCCCACCCCGACCCGTACTCCTTGAGGTCCGGATCGTTCGTCTCAAGGTCGATTGCGATGAGGTGTTCGCCGGACAAATTGGGGTAGCTCTCCGGCATCACCCACTCGGTCTCGTGCTGATACTGGAACGTCATTGGTCACCTTCATCGATTGGCGGCAGCTGCAGTGGGGCCACGAGTTCTTCACTCGCCGGAGCGTCGTCTTCTCAAAGTCCTTGCCGCAGACGCACACGGCATAGACCTCTCTGTCTAGCGTCATGGTAGCGGGAACCCCTTTGTCGTCATCGGGTGTATCAAGTGAAGCTCTTTCTTTGCTCTCGTGAGACCGACGTAGAACACCCGCTTCTCATCTTCCATGTCGAGGGTGTCGCGTACGCTGCCCGTCATCTTCTGAGGGAAGTCCGTCACCAACAAGACGTTGGTGGCCTCGGCTCCCTTGGCGGAATGGATGGTCGAGATCCGGATCCTTGGCAGCCTGCTGAGATCCTCGCCCCGCCGCATGCACGCCTTGAAGTACACCTTGTCCACGTTCGGGATGGCCTCAAGGGCGTCGTCCCATGGGGCGTCTGTCAGCAGTCCGTGGTTCGCGGTCAGCTCTTCGAGCGTCAGCACCCGATCCTCGGGGACATCGGGCAGCGTTTTGTGGCCCCGCTTCACCTGCTTATGCAGGAGCATGTGCCGGTAGACGTGGCGCACGTCCTTTGCAGTGATGCCCTCGCCCCGCCGCAGCGTCTCCCACAGTTTGATGGCGTCCATCGCCTTGTGATCGACGTCCTCGGAGAGGTTGAACGTGTACAGCATCCCGCGCTGGCGGACCTCGCTCTCCAGTTGCTTGGCCAGCTTGCGCGTCCGAGCGAGCAGCAGCCAGTCCCCCTGATCAAGGTTGACTTCCTCGCTGTGTCGGTGCCAGACGATCTCCCCGTTCTCGGGTCGTGGCAGGAACGCCTTCTGCCTCCGGTTGTGAACGGTCGAGATCAGCCGCTGGCTCATCGCGTGATGCAGGGCGGGCATGCGGTAGCTCTGTCCGAGAACCTCGGTCGTCCCGTCCATGCGGATGAAGTACTCGACGTCGGCCCCGGCCCACCGATAGATCGCCTGATCGTCGTCACCGGCGATGACCACCTGCTTCGTCCGCTCTTGGATCTGGTGAACCATCTGCCACTGGATCGGGGACAGATCCTGCACCTCGTCGATGAAGACGATGTCGAACGCGGGGGACAGCTTGCGAGCGATGAACAACTCCAGCATGTCGGTGAAATCGTACAGGTCGTTCGCCTTCTTGTAGGCGCGCAGGCCCCGGTCGACGTAGTCCACCCGGGAGAAGTCCGTGGTCCGCGGAACGCTCGACGCGTTGTACACCTCGCGCAGCGGGAGCAGGCAGATCCGGGACATGTTGATGACCTCAAGGAACCGGTCGCCCATGCCGTACTCTTGATACGGCCCCTCGTCTGCGGGCCGCACCTCTTGGAACGGCGTGACCTTCAGCCACTTCGCGCAGTCCTCGTAATGCGCCCACGTCATAACGCGGCGCTTGTCGATCCCCACTCGCTGCATGGCGAGGCTGTGCAGGGTGCGGAAGTACGGCAGATCCTTGTACGTCAGACCGAAGCGACGGGTGGCGCGATGGATTGCCTCCTCCGCAGCGCGACGGGTGAACGAGAAGTAACCGATACGGTCCGGACGGATGCCGCTGTTCAGGGCCTCTTCGACCATGGTCAGCAGCTTCGTCGTCTTGCCTGTACCCGGGGGTCCAAGGATGATGTGCATCAGAACGGGTCGATGGTTTCGATTGGCGGCAGGTCGAGACGGATGTCCTCCGACCCAGCGAAAAACGACTGCTGGAAGAACCACAGGTGAACGGTCTTGCCCTTCACCCTCCAGTCCACCTTCTCAGCCTTCATGTCCTTGAGCCGCAGTCCGATCTGGACGTTGCTGTATTTGGTGAACCCGTTCGCCTTGAGGTGCTTCTGCAGATCACGCAGCTGGAAGAAGACGCACTCGTCCGCCCACACGGCGATGCCTTGCAGGATCTCCTCGCGCTCCGCGCCTCTGGCACGGTCGCAGCAGAAGGATGTCAGCAGCTCCTCGAACTCGCCACGCGATGTCGCCTCCGGCGGCACCTCGATGATGGTGAGGTTCGCGAGCAGGGTCTGCATGCGCGACGTCCAAGCCTTGTCGCTCATCGCCTTCGGGTAGAGGTTGATCTGGTCGAGGCAGTCCTTCTGGAAGTTCTTCTGGGACACGAGGCTGTCCGTTCCAAGCTCGACGCGCTTGCCGTCCACGTCCAAGATCCACACCGGCGGGTCGCCGTTGATCTTGGTCAGCGAGCTGAGGTCACTGGCCTTCTGCCCGGGACCGATGCCGAACTTGCGACCAATGCAAACGTCCTTGTTGCAGTAGCTGGCGATGGGCTGGTCGTCGCACTTGTAGAAGTACTCTTTCTTCTGCAGCTGCGAGATGATGATCTCGACCTCGCGGTCCTCCAGCGGCGGCAGCATCATCGTCTTGTTGTAGTGGCGGATCCGGTCTTCCCACTTGTCGGGCGCGGCCATGCGGGCGTAGACGCCGAGGTTGAACAAGGCGTTGTTGCGGCCACCTTCACCAAACCCCTGCGCGGCCAGCTGCTGCAGACAGGGCGGCCCCTTGGGCAACAGCTCCTCGGCCTTCTTCGGCTCCGTCTGCAGGTCGAGGAAATCGTCCGGATCAATCGACCGGCCCTCGGCGAAATCGAGGAAGTCCTCGGGGCTGAGGCTTTCGCCCTTGTTGTTGTAGCCGTAGCGGGTGGTCCGCGATCCGGCGAAGTACGGCATGTTGAGGAAGTTGCCCGTGTCGCCACGGTCAACGAGGATCTCTTGCTGCTTTGGGAACACCTCGGACCCGGCGAAGCCCAACAGCGCAGCGATGGCGACAAGCTTCGGCTGCAGATCAGCAGCGTCGATCTCCCTCGTGAAAAAGAAGTACATGTGCGCGCCGCCCGACTTCGAGCGTGCGACAACAGCGGGGAGCTTGTGGCTCTCGGCCTGCCGAATGAGACTGGCGTGGTCCAGATTGTAGACGTCGATGTCGATGGATCCCCACCGGCACTTGTTGCTCTTGTTAATGGGGATGATGCCGAGGCCGTTCTCGCCCTTGAGGTGACGATCCCAGTGAGCCACGGTCGGCGGTTCGCGAAGGATGCGCGCCTGCCCCTGCTTCTTGCCGTCACGTTGTCTGTCGTTCTGTACGTTGAACGTACCGTGAGCGATGTCGCTTCCGGTAAACAACGCAAAGAACCTTTTCACAAGGTCCATTTCTGTGGCCCCCTAAGAAGAGGGAGCCGCCGTAGCGGCCCCCGAACCAAGATCAAAACGGGACGTCTTCGTCGTTGATGCGGGAGGTGGGCATGTCGCCTTGGTCCTCCTTCACCTTCACCTCGCCGGCGCGCACTGCCGACGAGAACTCGACGCCCATCTGGAACCGCATCTTCTCCGTCTCCAGTCCCAGCTGCAGGGACCGGGCATGGCTGATCTCCCAGCCGAACCACGAGCCCTTGTCGTTGCGCTCCTCGACGGTGCGCATGCGGTAGACCTGAGACATCATCGGCAGAACGAACATCCCGTTCTTGCCCACCGCCGTGCGCGACTGCATCTGCGTCACCCACTTGCGCGCCTTCTTCAGCTGCGTGCTCGTCATGGTGATGAGGCAGCGTGAGGCTGTCCCGTCCTTGTCCAGCAACAGGACAAAGAACTGAGCGGTGTTCGACAAGATGTTGCCGTTGGGCAATACGTCGTTTCCACGCTCGTCGCGGAAGGTCGAGTGAACGATCTTGTCGTCCACGTCGTAGGCGTTGACGTACCCGCCACCCTTTTCACGGGGCTTCCACTCGACGTACCGACGGTTGTAGTAGCAGGGGATTACGAGGATCCCTTCCTCGCCGTCGTACGCCACGTTCTCGACGGTGTTGTAGATCATGCCTGCTTCAGCGCCGTCCACGTACGCGCCGTCCCGCTTGTTAACCTGCGGGCTCAGCTGCGCGAGGATACGCAGGAACGGGATCGACATGTCCTCGGTGCGGACCTGATCCATCCCGAGCCCAGCAAACTGCTCCAGCTCAGAGGGGATGGCGAGGGCGGTGCTTTCTTCAGCCTTCACGGCCACAGCGTTCTTGCTCATAGATCAGCCTTTCTTGATCGTCGTCTTCTGCCCGATGTAGACCCCGAACAACTCTGACGGGATCTCTTTACCCTTCTCGATCTGCTCCTTGCAGAACGCCTTCAGTGTGCTTGGGTGAACCGCTTCCTTTTGGTCCACCGCGTAGCCTTCCGTCTCCAGTTCGCGGATCAGTTCGTTGGCCTTGTCGTCCTCACCCTTGCCGAAGTTAATCGCGACAGTGTTCTTGATGAGATCTGCGAACCCGTTGTCGCGCAGCCACTGATGGGCTGGACCAGAACGCTCCTTGGAGATGCTGGCACTGATGACCGTGGCGACGGTCACCTTGGACCCGTCTGCCATCTTCAACTCACTCAGCCCATGCTCTGCAAGCGCTGCAGGTAAAGTCTCCCCAGAGATCTGGGCAAGATCAGCCTGCGCTCGCTTCAGTTCAGCGGTCAGATCTTCGACCCGCTGCTCCAAGAGAAGTTGCTGCCGCACCAGACCGGCGACCTGCTTGAGGTCGTTGTTGTCCACGGCGGACAGCTGCATTGCAATGTCTTCGAGATCCACTTTCTATCTCCTGCTGCTTTGATACAGGTCCACCTCGATGGGGTAATACTTTTGATCGAGGCGGTCCCACTTGAGAACCTTGAACCGTCCGTTGTTCGCTGCCGCAGCAAGCGCACATGCGATCCCAATGCAGACCGGGTCACCGGACAGCATGAGGTAATCCTCGGACGTGAACTTCACGAGCTTGCGTTCCATGCGCCGAAGCGTCGGCATTGCCGACAGCGACACCTGATCCCCGAAAGGAACCAGTATATCGAGGTCGCCAAACGCTAACGCATCGGAGAGGTCGCGACCGCGAACTTCTTGTGTGATGTATACAGTCACGGCTTTCTCCCGTTCGACGCAGGCATCCTACGCCGATGTACCGGGTAGCTGTCAAGCGACTTGCCAAAAAGATTTCCTCATCCTATCTTCGCCCGGTGCCGATAGAAAGGGCCGTGGACCATGGACGTTGTTGACCGCTACAAGTTTCGTCTAAAGCCGTACAAGCATCAGGCTGACGCCTTGCGTAAGTCTTGGAGCCAGAAAGAGTTTGCGCTGTTCGCCGAGATGGGGACAGGTAAATCCAAGATCCTGATCGACACTGTTGCGATGCTCTACGACAGAGGGGAGATCTCGGGCCTCCTCGTCATCGCACCGAAGGGTGTGTACAAAAACTGGGAGACAATCGAACTCCCCAAGCATCTGCCCCAGCACATCGTCCACGACATCATCGTGTGGAACCCGGCGACCACCAAGCGCAACCTCGAAGAGTTGCAGCGCGCTTTTGCCGACGACGATGATCTGAAGGTCGTGGTCATGAACGTCGAAGCGTTCTCCACGGACAAGGGCGTGCAGTTCGCCAAGAAGTTCCTGTCCTCCCGCAAGGTTCTCATGGCGGTGGATGAGAGCACGACGATCAAGACCCCGAAGGCAAAGCGCACCAAGAGTATCATCGCCTGTGGGAAGCACGCGGCCTACCGCAGGATCATGACGGGCTCGCCCATCACGAAAACGCCGATGGATCTCTACTCGCAGTGCGGGTTCCTCGACGACTGGATCCTCGGGTTCAACAGCTTCTACTCGTTTCAGAACCGGTACTGCAGATTGCTGCGGCGCAGCGTGGGATCCCACTCGTTCAATCAGGTGATCGGTTACCAGAACCTCAACGAGCTGTCCGAGCGTCTCGACAAGTTCTCGTTCCGCATCCTGAAGAAGGACTGCCTCGACCTACCCGAGAAAGTCTACACCAAGCGCGTCGTTCAGCTGACTGACGAACAGGCGTTGATCTACGCTC
>Ga0129333_10002114_pt1 | contig 18360 bp, 13 predicted proteins | sample CPB6_08_DNA_FD_94474 | JGI IMG/M metagenome (GOLD analysis project Ga0129333, IMG submission 94474) | Freshwater to marine salinity gradient microbial communities from Chesapeake Bay, USA - CPBay_Sum_0.6_0.8_DNA | ecosystem: Environmental > Aquatic > Marine > Coastal | place: USA: Chesapeake...
ACACATCCTGTCACTGGAGAAGATTCGATCCATGCCAACGAAAGAAGAGCCGCTCGTCAAGGTTTCCGCCACACCCCTTCCCAAGGGCAAGCGTGGCGGCATCGAGTTGTTGCTCGTGCACGCCGTCGAGCACCTGGGCAAGCAGGGCGAGGTGGTGGAGGTGAAACGGGGCTACGCCTACAACTACCTGCTGCCGCAGGGCCTGGCCACGATCGCCACCGATCACCACAAGCGAATGGTGGAGAAGCATCGCGCCAAGCTCGAGGAGATCGCGCGGGAGCGGCTGGCCGGCCTGCGGACGGTGCTCGAGGAACTCGTGCGCACGAGCGTCACGATCGAGGCCAACGCCAACGACGAAGGACACCTCTACGGATCCGTGGGCGCCACCGAGATTTCGCGGTCGCTCAAGCAGCAGGATCTGATGGTTTCGCCCGATCAGATCATCCTGCAGGGGCCGCTCAAGGAAGTCGGCCTCTATACGGTGAAGGTCAAACTGGCGAACGAGGTCGAGGGCGATTTGAAGGTGTGGGTGGTGCCGAGCAGCAGCGACGCCGGCGCAAAATAGCCCGCCGGTCGGCCGGCGGGAATTCTGCAGGGAGGCCGGGCGATGATCGGACCCCGCGATGGAGGGCAGGACGGCGGCCGCCGACGTGGCGGCCGTGGTCCGGCGACGTCGGGCTCCGTGGCCGTCCTCGAGGGACGTGACCGGCCGGCCAACGTCGATGCCGAGCGGGCGGTGCTCGGCAGCATCATGCTCAAGCCCGACGTCTGCGACGACATCGCCCTGGTCGTCCGTCCCGAGGACTTCTCGGACGAGTCCCACCAACTCCTCTACAGGCATCTGCTCGAGCTTCACGACTCCGGCAAGCGGATCGATGCCACGATCGTCCTGGAGCGGCTGCGAACGCAGGGCGACCTCGATCGGATCGGCGGCGCCGGCTCCCTGGCGGACGTGGTGGAGGCCGTGCCCCACGCGGCTCACGCCACCCACTACGCCCACATCGTCCGCGATAAATCGATGCTCCGCGCCCTCATCGACGCGGGCACCGACATCCTCCGCGAGGCCTACGACTCGGCGGACGAGCCGCGGCAACTGCTGGCCCGGGCCGAGGAACGGATCTTCTCGATCCTCGAGCGCCGCAGCTCCGCCGAAGCGAAGCCGATCCAGAGCGTGCTCGAGGAGGTGATGGTGCGGATGGACGCCCGCATGAAGCACGAGCACGCCATCGGCGGCGTGGAGACGGGCTTCACCGAGCTCGACCGACTCCTGGGCGGGTTGCACGATTCCGAGTTGATCATCCTCGCGGCCCGGCCGAGCATGGGAAAAACGGCCTTCGCGATGAACATCGCCGAGCACGTCTCGATCGGGATCCAGCAGCCCGTGCTGTTCGTGAGCCTGGAAATGGCGAGCATGGAGCTGGCGGATCGCCTGCTCTGCTCCGCCGCCCAGGTCAACGGTCAGCGCCTGCGCAACGGCACGATCTCGCAGGAGGATCGGCGGCGGCTGGTGCAGAAGTCGTCCGAGATCGGCTCGGCGCCGCTGTTCATCGACGACACGCCCGGTCGCACGCTGACCGAGATCGCCGCCGTGGCCCGCCGGCTGAAGCGCAAGAACGGCCTGCGGCTGATCGTGATCGACTACCTGCAGCTGATCGAGCCTGACAATCCCCGGGATCCGCGGCAGGAACAGGTGGCCCGGATCGCGCGGCGGCTGAAGACGATGTCACGCGAACTGAAGCTGCCCGTGCTCTGCCTGGCGCAGCTCAACCGCCAGGCGGAGGCCTCACGCGACAATCGCCCGCGGCTCAATCACCTCCGCGAGTCCGGAGCGATCGAGCAGGACGCCGACGTGGTGATGTTCGTGCACCGCGAGGAGTATTACCAGACGACCGAGGAGGACCGCGAGCGGGTGCGCGGCCAGGCGGAAATCATCGTCGCCAAGCAGCGGAATGGCCCCACCGACGACGTCAAGCTGCTCTGGCAGCAGGACTACACCCGCTTCGTGAATCTCGAGCACCGTCCCTACGACGACTTCGAGCAGTTCAGCGGCTTTCAATGACGCTGGCCGGCAGCGTCCGGCCCGTCAGCGCCGCCGGTGCAAGGCGGAGCGATCGGTGCCCGGCGCGACGTCCAGGGTGAGGCCGTCGTTGTCGCCCCGTTCCAGCCGTTCCCAGGCGATCGCCCCCATCACGGCGTTGTCGGTGCACAGTGACCGCGGCGGTATGAAGACTCGCAGCCCGCGGCGCCGGGCCAGGGCTTCCAGGTCGTCCCGCAGCAGCGTGTTGGCCGCCACACCGCCCCCCACGGCCACGGCGTCACAGCCGCTGCGTTCGATCGCCAACTCGACCTTCGCCAGGATCGAGTCCACGACCGCGCGTTGAAACGACGCCGCGAGGTCGGCGAGTTCACGCCCCTGCGGCCGCGGCCGGTCGGCCGCGGCCCCCGGCGGTTGCACGAGGTAGCGCAGGGCGGTCTTCAGGCCGCTGAAGCTCATGTCGAGCCGCCCGTGGTCGTTGGCCAACGGCCGGGGCAGCCGCTGGGCGCGCGGATCGCCGCCCGCGGCCGCACGTTCGATCTCGGGGCCGCCCGGATAGCCCAACCCCAGCAGGCTGGCCGCCTTGTCGAAGGCTTCGCCCGCGGCATCGTCGATCGTGCCGCCCAGCCGCTCCAGATCGAGCGGACCATGGACGAGAAACAGCGAGGTGTGGCCGCCGCTGGCCACGAGCCCCACGCAGGGGTAGGTCAGCGCCGCGCCGTGGGCGATGCGACAGGCGTAGAGGTGTGCCGCAAGGTGGTCGTATCCCACGATGGGCACGCCGAGCGCCGCGGCGATCCCCTTCCCCGCGGCCAGCCCCACGAGCAGTGACCCCACCAGCCCGGGCCGCACCGCCACCGCCACCGCCTCGACATCCGCCCGACCGGTGCCCGCCCTCGACAGCGCCTCGTCGATGACGGGGATGATCCGTTCCACGTGGGCGCGGGACGCCACCTCGGGAACGACCCCACGCCAGCGGGCATGCAGTTTCTCCTGCGAGGCCACCACGCTCGACAGCACCTGGCGGTCCCGTGTCAGGACCGCGGCCGCCGTCTCGTCGCAGGTGGTTTCGATCGCCAGCAGGGGCATGACGCGGGCTTCTCCGGACACGTCTCCCGGCGCCGGTGCGCGGACGCTTCAGCCCGCCGGATCCCGGGTCTGCACGAGCCGGGAAAGACCTGACGGACGTGCCGTCAGAAGTCATACCACATGCCGATGCCGGTGCGGTTCTGGTTGTAGTACACGAACTCGTATTGCGGATCGGACCCGTACAGGTATTCCAGGCCGATGCGGAACAGCTTCTCGCTGCGCCTGCCGCGCCAGGCCCAGCCGGCCTGCACGCAGACGTTGCCGCCCCAGTCGAGCTCCTGCCGCGACATGCCGTTGATCGCGAAGAAGGGGGCGCCGTGGATGCCGGTGGGCCGGGCCTGGATCAATTCCGTGCCGAACTGGAACTCCCAGGGCTCCGAGCCCCCGGCGTTGAAGAAGGCGTACCCGACCTCGCCGTAGAGCCGCATCCAGTCGAACGCGTACCACGAGTTGCCCCACACGATGCAATCGCGGACGTAGTTCACCCGCGGGAACGTGGGGTGCCGGAGCATCGCCTCGTCGCCGAGGTGCGCACTGTTGTGATAGTAGGCGAGCTTCGTCTGCCAGCGGCCGATGCCGTAGACCAGCGGCACGCCGAACCGGTAGTCGGCCGAGCGCAGGTCGCGATCCTCCTGGGGGTCGAGCCGCACGAATGCCGCCCCCTCGATCTGCACCTCGAAGCCCTGCGGATGGAGAACCGTGTCGGAGCCGTAGCGGAGGATCGAGGCCCGGCCGCCCAGGGTGGTGTCCCAGAGCCAGCCGTTGCTTTTCGAGGGCGTGAAGGGATCGGGGGCCGTGTCGTCGTACCACACCGTGCCGATCCGGGATTCCTTCGGGCCCGCCAGGTAACTCGTGTAGATGAGGTTGTTGGGCAACAACTGCCAGCACCAGGGCCGTGGCGCCCAGAGATCGTCGAAACAATCGCCGCAGCCTCCCGGAGGCACGACGCAGGTGCTGGGCGCGAAATCGCCCTCTTCATAGGGCTCATCCAGCATCACGGGCCCCTGGGGCTGCGTGGGCGGCAGCAAGAGCACGCGGGATCCGTCCCCGGTGAGCGAATCGACGCCGACCGGTGCCGCGGACGGCGGCCCGGTCGCGTCGAGCACCACGGCGGCGACGGGCCGGGCGAGCGGCCCCGCGCCGAGGCAGAACAGCAGGCAGCATGCCGGCAGGACACGCGTCCGGCGCCAGCGCCCACGTCCGTCGAAAGAACCTCGGCCGACGGCTGCTGCGACGAAGGGCATGGGCACCACGTGACGAACGATCGACCGGGGGTGAAACCAGCGGCAGCGGACGCTTGCGGACACAGTCGGTCGCTGCCACACTCTAGGGCCGGCGCAGCACGCCGCCACAGAGAGATCGGTCGCTTCGCCCGCTTTCCACCAGTGGCCGATGCAGCCTTTCCGCGACGTGGGCCCGGCGGGGGAAGCGGGGCAGGATCGCGAAGGCCGCGTCGCCCCATCCGCCGCCTTTTCACCCGATCTCCATCGCGACGCACATGCAGCCACCGACCCAGAATGACACGCCAACGTCGACTGCGGGGGCTGATCCGGCCGCGGGTGACGTCGGCACGGCGCTGGGTCGCATCCCCAGCGGACTGTTTCTTATCACCTGGCGGACGGACGACCGCGACCATGGCATGCTCGCCAGTTGGGTGATGCAGGCGGGATTCGCGCCGCCGCAGGTCTCGATCGCCGTCGCCCCGGGGCGGGAGCTGCTCGCCGCGCTCGAGGGGGGTCGGCCCTGCGCGGTCAACGTGCTCGCGGAGACGCAGCGTTCCGTGGTGGGCCGCTTCGGCAAACCTGCCGCTGCGGGCGAGGATCCGTTCGCCGGTCTGCCACTGGCCCGCACGCCCCGCGGACTCGCCACGCTGGCCGATGCCGCGGCCTGGCTGGAATGTGACCTGGTGTCGCGGGCCGCCGGCGGGGACCACATCGTGGTCGTGGCCCGGGTGACGGCCGGCGGCGGCAGCGGCGAGCGACAGCCTCTGGTGCACCTACGGCGCAATGGTCTACGTTATTGAGCCTCGTCTGCCGGTCGGCCACGTGACCGACCCGATCGATGATCACGGCATCAGCGTCTTCCGGAGTTTTCCCATGCGTGCCCACCCTTCCCTTCCGGCCCACCTGCGTCGCGCCATGCTGGTCGCCGCTGCCTGTCTGGCCGTCGTCCTTCCGGGCTGCTCCGACGCCACGCGTGGCCCCGACGGCGGTGCTGCCGCACCGGAAGCGGCCGGAAAGCGCTTCGTGTTCGTCACCAACGGCGACGATCCGTTCTGGGACGCCTGCAATGCCGGGCTGCAGGAGGGCGGCCGACAATTCGGCCTGGAAGGCAAAAACCTGCGCGTCGTGATGGAGAAGAACAACGGCACGGCCCAGGGACAGATCGAAAAGCTCCGACAGTTCGGCAGCCAGTCCGACATCGCCGGCGTGGCCATCTCCGTCATCCAGGCCGAGAATGCCGCGATCGTCGAGGAGATGAAGAGCCTCGCCGCCAAGGGCGTGCAGGTGATCACGGTCGACGGCGACGTGAATCGCGACAAGTTCCGCGATGCCCGGGCCTACTACATCGGCACCGACAACGTGGTCGGCGGCAGGCTGCTGGGCAAGGCCGCGCAGGCCATCCTCAAGACCCGTGGCAAGGACTCCGGCGGCTACGTGCAATTCGCCGGCTTCACCGACAACGACAACGCCCGGGCCCGCATGGACGGCTTCAAGGAGACCGTCGGCGGCGGCTTCAAGGAAGTCGACCGCATGAGCGACGAAATGGACCTTTCCAAGGCTCGCGACAACGTGCGCACGGCGCTGGTCAATCACCCCGACCTTGCGGCGCTGGTGGGCATCTGGGCCTACAACGCTCCGGCCATCGCCGAAGTGGTGCAGGAGCGGGGGGTCAGGGACCGCGTGTCGGTGGTCACGTTCGACGCCCAGGCGGCGGCCATCGAGCGCATGACGGCCGGCCAGATCGACGTCATGGTGGTGCAGAACCCCTTCGAGATGGGCGTGCAGACCGTGCGGCTCCTGCTCGCCATGCATGGCGGCGACGAGGCGGTGTTGGCGGAGATGTTCCCGGCCGCGGACAAGCCTGACGGCGACGTGTACACCACCGGGCTGCGGCTCATCGCCCCCGACAAGGATCCGCTCGTCGGGCCTGACGACATCGACATGCAGGGCTTCGAATACATGCCGCTGTCGAAGTTTCGCGAGTGGCTCGCGAAGTACGGACTGTCGAGCTCGTAGGCCATCGCCATGCCCTCCCCCAACGCGTCGGCCAGGCCGTCCTTCCTGCTGCGGCAGGGCGAGTGGGCGCTGCTCCTGGCCATCCTCGTGGCGGTGGTCGCCACGGCCCTCGTGGACGCGAACCACAGCTATTGGTTCCGCCCCCTGGAGAGCCTGCGGGACATCGCCCGTAACACGGCCCTGCTCGGCATCTTCGCCCTCGGCGCCACCGTGGTGATCATCGCCGGCGGCATCGACCTCTCCGCCGGATCGATGATCGCACTGTCGGGCACGGTCTGTGCCACCACGATGCTGGCCCTGGCACCGGCCGAGATGATGGGCTTCAAGCCGGTCGGTCCGCTGGCGGTGGCGCTGGGCTGCGGCGCGAGCCTGCTCGTGGGGTTCCTCGTGGGCACGCTCCACACCTGGCTGATCACCGCCATCAGGCTTCCCCCCTTCATCGCCACGCTGGCCACCCTGGTCGGGCTGCGGAGCTTCGCCCGGGCCATCTGCGAGAGCACGACGGCGGCCTTCACCCCCACCAAGAGCGCGCTGATCAATGTCTCGGACCCCTTCTTCAAGACGATCCGCGACAACGTCTCGATCCCGGTCGCGGTATTCGCCGTGTTGGCGCTGGTGACCTGGGTGATCCTCACGCGGACGGTGCTGGGCCGGCACATCCACGCCCTGGGGGGCAACGAGCAGGCGGCCCGCCTGGCAGGCATCCGCACCGACAACGTGAAGTGGTTCGCCTACTGCTTCGGCGCCATGACGGCCGCCCTCGCCGGCCTGTTCTACGTGGCCAACGAGTCGGTGGCCGCTCCCGTCAATCAGGGGCGCGGCCATGAACTCAACGCCATCGCGGCCGCCGTGGTGGGTGGATGCTCGCTGAGCGGCGGCGTCGGCACCGTGCCGGGCACCGTGCTGGGCGCCATCTTCCTCCGGGTCGTGATCGACGCCGTGTCGAAGATCATCAAGACCGGGGCCGACGTCTACGAGGGCCTGATCGTGGGTATCGTCGTGGTGATCGCGGTCACGTTCTCCCAGCTCGGGCAGATGGCCAAGGGTGGCCGCCGGCTCCTCCCGGGTGCACTCGGCCTGTGCGCCATCCCCACGCTGGCCCTGCTCTGCGGGGCGATCGTGTCGATGACGACGACCGCCCGGGCCGGTGCGGCCGCCGGTGCGGCGGCCTTCCTCATGCTGGCGGCCGTGCGGGCCTGGGAGTCGCGGGCGAGGGCTGCATGAGCGCCCCTTCCGCACCCGGCGTCGAAACCGCGGCCATCGTCATGCGCGGCATCACCAAGCGCTTCCCCGGGGTCGTGGCCCTGGAGGATGTCACGCTCGAGGTGCGTCGCGGTGAGCTGCACGCCATTTGCGGCGAGAACGGCGCCGGCAAGAGCACCCTGATGAAGATCCTCTCGGGGGTCTATCTCCCGGACGAGGGTCGGCTCGAGATCGACGGCGCGGCGGCGCATTTTTCCGGCACGCGGGATGCCGAGCGGGCCGGGATCGCGATCATCCATCAGGAGCTGGCGCTGGTCGAGGATCTTCCGGTGGCGGCCAATGTGTTCCTGGGCCGCGAACGCCGCACGCGGCTCGGGTTCGTGGACGACGCCGGCATGCAGGCCGAGTGCCGGCGGCTCCTCGAATCCCTGGAATGCCAGGTCCCGCCGAACGCCCGCACCGGCAGCCTGCGGGTCGGCGATCAACAGCTCGTCGAGATCGCCAAGGCGCTGTCGCTCGACGCCCGGATCGTCGTCATGGACGAGCCCACCAGCGCCCTCACCGAGGCGGAATCGGCACGACTGGAGCGGACGATCGCCCGGCTCCGCCAGCGGGGCACGACGATTCTCTACATCTCCCACAAGATGGACGAGGTGTTCCGCCTCGCCGACAGGATCACGGTGCTGCGCGACGGCCGGCACGTGCGCACGGTCGACCGTGCGGCGACGAATCCACGCGAGGTGACCGGCTGGATGGTGGGCCGCGACATCGCGGGGCACCAGTTCCACGGCTCCCGCAGCCGGGGCCCGAAACTGCTCGAGGTCCGCGACCTGACGCTGCCCTGGCCGGAGCATCCCCGGGGCTACCGCCTCGCCGACGTGTCGCTCGACCTGCACGCCGGTGAGATCCTCGGCGTGGCCGGGCTGATGGGAGCCGGCCGCACGGAGCTCCTGGAGACGGTGTTCGGGGCCTCCGAGCCGACGTGGAGCGGACAGATTCTCCTCGACGGGCGACCCGTGCGCTTCTCCCATCCGGCTCAGGCCTGCGCCGCCGGGATCGCGATGGTGACCGAGGATCGCAAGCGGCTCGGCCTGTTCTCCGACCTGGACGTGGCGGCCAACGTCAGCATCTGCAGCCTGCGCGACGTCGTGCGGGGCGGACTCCTGAACCGCCCCCGCGAGGAGGCCCTGGTGGCCGCACCGATCCGCGACACGGGCGTGAAGACCCCGGGGCCGCATGCGGCCATCACCGGGCTGTCCGGCGGCAACCAGCAGAAGTGCATCATCGGCCGCTGGCTGCTGACGAGGCCGCGCATCCTGCTGCTCGACGATCCCACCCGGGGCATCGACGTGGGGGCGAAGGCCGAGCTCTACCAGCTCATCGACCGGCTCTGCCGCGAGGGGCTGGGCGTCATCCTCACCTCCAGCGAACTGCCGGAACTGCTCACGCTCGCGGATCGGATCGTGGTCCTCGCCGAGGGTCGCGTGACGGCCGAGTTCCCCCGCGCGGAAGCCACCGAGCAGCGGATCATGGAAGCGGCGACCGCTGCCGGCTCCGACCGTGTTCACGCCCCGACGTAACGGGAAACGATGGCCCGGGCCCGCGACTCCTCGCGAGTCCCCGACACGATCGCACGGCCGTCGGCGAACACGGAGAGACGAATCCCGTCGGCGAGGTCGGCACGCACCATCCAGTGGTTGGCCGTGACACTGGCGATTCCGGCCAGCCGTGCGGCCAACGCCTCCAGGTCGACGGCGCCGCCGGCCAGCGGGGACACCTGCACGGCGTCACGGCCGCAGAGCACGGCCCGCTGCGTGCCGCAGCGGCCCTCCAGCCAGGGCAGGTCGCCAGCCCGGCAGGTCGGGCAGCCCGCGGCCGCCAGGGGCGCCATGTCGACGGATCGCCAGGACTGCTCCCAGAGGTCGCAGACGAGCATCCGGCCCCCCGCCGCCTCCGGTCCGCAGGCCAGCAGCTTGATCGCCTCCGCCGCCTGGACGGCCCCCACCACGAATGCCACCGGGCCGATGATGCCGGCCGTGTCACAGGTGGGCAGGACGCCCGGGGCCGGCGACTCCGGCACGAGACAGCGCAGGCACGCCGTCCGGCCGGGCACGACGGCCATCACCCGGCCCTCGGCACCGATCGCCCCGCCGTAGACCCAGGGCGTTCCATGCCGGCAGGCCACCTCGTTGACGAGGAAGCGGGCCTCGAAGTTGTCGCTTCCGTCCACGATCACGTCCACGCCGCCGAGGAGCGCCTCCGCATTCGCGGCGACCAGATCGACGACCACGGGCTCCACCCGCAGCGCGGAGTTGATGCGGCCCAGGTGCCGCGCGGCAGCGGCCGCCTTGGGGACTCCAGTCGTCACGTCGGCTTCGTCGAAGAGCACCTGCCGGGGCAGGTTCGAAAGTTCCGGCACGTCACGATCGATGATGCGCAGGAAACCCACACCAGCCCTGGCCAGGGCCATGGCCGTGACGCCGCCCAGGGCGCCGCAACCCACGATCGCGACCCGTCCCGCCGCCAGACGGCCCTGCCCCGTGATGCCGAGGGGGGCGAACAGCGTCTGCCGCGAGTATCGATCGACGTCGAAGCCGTCCATGCAGCCGATGCTACCAGACAGGCCGGAGGACGCGGGATCAGCGCTCAGGACACGACGTACCCGGCCCACTCCCAGGCCGGATGCGCGGCACCATCGGCGAGCCCCCAGGCGGCCAGTTCAGCCTGCAGCCTGTCACAGCCACGTCTTCCGGTCGTGGCATCACCCCCGTCTTCACGCCACGCCACGAGGGGCAGCTTCGGCGCGCGGGCCCTCCACGCGCCGTCTGGCAGCACGTTCGCGGCCAGCCGGACGACCAGACACGCCACGCCCTCGGCCACGTGCGTGGGCGGCGGCAGGCTGCCGTCGACGGCCTGACCGAGCAGCAACGTGCCCTGCACGGGCCGGATCGCGGCCCCGACCGCGGCGGCGAGCGCGGTGCCGGCGCCGAGTGGCATCACGGCCAGGACCACGGAGGGATGGGGGGCCCAAGCCGTGATCCGGGCCAGCGCCTCCCCGGGATTCGCCGCGTCACCGGACTCCGGAAGCAGGCCGATGATCGGCACGCCGATCTCGTCCGCCTCCGCGCAGAGTTCCAGTTCAGGATCGACCACGGCCGCCGCAAGGCTGCCTTCGCGCAGCAGGGAAAGCCGGCAGGCACCCGCCGCCAGGCCGATGCCCCGCGGCACCCAGCGCCTGCCGTCGAGCCAGAACGAGCGGCCGCGGACTCCCAGCCGCCGCAGCCCCACCGGCAGGTCGAACGTGGCCAGCGTCCGCTCACCGTCGACGAGGTTCGCCTCCAACCGGTACAGGTTCGGCAGTTCGGGGGTCCAGTAGGAGGGCTCCGTAAGCACCGCTCGAGCCAGGGCCGCGTCCGACGCGGCGGCCGCGCTTGCCAGCCGAACCACCACCGGCAGCGTCGATGCCCACCGGCAGCGCGGGCCGGTCAGCGTGCCGCCCAGCCGGACCGCACCCACGCCCCGGGGCGGCCAGCCGCGAACGAAGATCTCGGCCCGCAGGTCGTCGCTGGGGCCGAGCACCACCGCCAGGCGGCCGCCGTCCCCCGTGGCTGCAGGGGACGCGGTCACGACGGAGCAGCCTCCGCGAAGCGCTCCCGCGCCAGATCCTGCAGCCGCCGCAGGTCGAGCTTGCCGGAGCCCAGCATCGGGAGTTCGTCGATGGGGGCGAAACAGTCCGCTGAAGGGATCCACAGGTTCGGCAGTCCGCGTTGCCCCAGCCGGCGCACGACGTCCCGCGGCTCCTGGCTCGTGGGCAGGTGGAACACGATCAGCCGTTCTCCCTTCGTGCGGTCGGGCACCGCGGTCACCACCGCCAGCAATTCTCCCTCGGCGGCCCCGAGTTCCGCGTTGACGGCTTCCTCCACGTTGAGGTGCGGCACCATCTCGCCGCCGATCTTCGAGAACCGGCTCTCGCGACCCGTGATCGTGATGAATCCCTCGGTATCGAGCCGGGCGATGTCGCCGGTGCAGTACCAGCCGTCCTTGATCACCTTCGCGGTCAGGTCGGGCCGGTCGAGGTAGCCCTGCATCACGTTCGGACCGCCGATCCAGAGCAGCCCCTCGGCACCGACCGGGAGTTCGTGCAGCCCGTCGCGGTCCGTGATCCGGACCCGGCAGCCGGGGATCGGCTGGCCCACCGTGCCTTCACGGCAGTCGGTGGGACGGCCGGGCACGTGCCGGGACGGCGGCACGTTCACCGCCACCAGGGGCGACAGTTCCGTGGCCCCGTAGGCCTCGTGGGGACGCACGCCGAACTTCTTTTCGAAGGCGTCGCAGACCTCGCGGGGAAGCTTCTCGGCGGCGCCGAACACAACCTCCAGCGTGGAAAAATCATCCTCGGGCGTGCGCCGCGCGTAGATCCGCAGGAACGTCGGCGTGGCCATGAGGATCGTGGCGTGGTGCTCGCGGGCCAGGCGGCCGACCACCTGACCGTCGCGCGGGTCGGCGTGGTAGACGACCGCCGGATCGAGTGCCAGCGGCGTCCAGAGCGTGGTCGTATAGCCGTAGGAATGAAAGAAGGGCAGCACCCCCAGGGCCACGTCGCCCGGCGACAGATGGAGCAGCGCGTCGATGGCGCGGACGTTCGAGCCGACGTTGTCCTGCGTCAGCACGACCCCCTTCGGGTCGCCGGTCGAGCCCGACGTGAAGATGACGGTCAGCACGTCGTCACGGCCGATGCGGTCGAGCCCCAGCCAGCGGTCGAGGAGCGGGAGCGGCGTGACCGTGGCATGCAGATAGGCCTGCAGCTTGTCCAGGACCGTGGCCCGCCCGCGGAGCTCACCGGCATCGAGGAGGCGCGAGCCCACGTCGAGCTTGACGCGTGTGAGGAAGTGGGGGCTCGTGATCACGTGCCGCAGGTGGGCCCGCTCCATGCACAGGTCGAGGATCGACTGCGAGGACGTGTAGTTGAGGTTCACGGCCACGCGGCCGGAGAGTGCCAGCGCCGCATTGACGATCGCGGCGCCCACGGTGGGCGGCAGCAGCACGCCCACCATGCGCTCGTCGGCTCCCAGCACCCGTTCCAGCACGCTCCGCGCCACGAGGATCCGCGTCAGCAGCTCGCGGCCGGTGATCCGGGTGCCGAGCGAATCGGCCATCTTCATGCGGTGGGCGGCGCTGCGGCAGCTGCGCAGCAGCCGCCGTTGCAGGACCATCGGCTCGTCACCCGGGGTCGGCACGCCGTGGGGCATCTGGCTGGCACTCGCCGGGGGCTGGATTCCACGGGCCGCGTTGCCCGTTTTTCCCCAGGCATTAGAATCGCCGCGACACGGCCTGAACAGTCGAGCGGGGCATGCCGGCGACCCTCGTCCCCCAGCGGACCACGGGGGCTTTCCCGCAGCGTTCGCCCGGCAGCCCACGGATTCAGCGATGCCCCGCTATCAGCCCTCCCGGATCGAGCCCAAGTGGCAGGCCTGGTGGGAGGCGCACGATACGTTCGCCACGCCGCGGCTGCCCACCGGGGCCAAGGCCTACGTGCTCGACATGTTCCCCTACCCCAGTGGCGAAGGGCTGCACGTGGGCCACCCCGAGGGCTACACCGCCACCGACATCGTGGCCCGCTTCGAGCGCATGCAGGGCACGAGCGTGATGCACCCCATGGGCTTCGACGCCTTCGGCCTGCCCGCCGAGGAATACGCGATCCGCACGGGCACTCCGCCCCGCGAGAGCACGCAGCGCAACATCGACACCTTTCGCCGCCAGCTCAAGATGCTGGGCTTCAGTTACGACTGGGGCCGCGAGCTGGCCACCACCGACCCGGAATACGTGCGTTGGACGCAGTGGATCTTCCTCGTGCTGTTCGACACCTGGTTCGATCCCCAGACGCAGAAGGGGCGGCCGATCGCCGAACTGCCGATTCCCGCGGACATCTCCGCTCGGGGCCAGGCCGCCGTGGCCGCCTGGCGCGACGAGCACCGGCTCGCCTACCAGTCCCATGCCCCGGTGAACTGGTGCCCGGCACTGGGCACGGTGCTCGCCAACGAGGAGGTGATCGGCGGGGTCAGCGAGCGCGGTGGCCACCCGGTGGTGCGCGTGCCGCTGCGGCAGTGGATGCTGCGCATCACCGCCTACGCCGATCGGCTCGACCGCGAGCTCGACGGGCTCGATTGGCCGGCGAGCATCAAGAAGCTGCAGCGCGACTGGATCGGCCGCAGCACCGGCGCGGAGGTCGATTTCTTTATCCCCGGGGCCGATGCGGGCTCGTTCCAGCAGTGGAGCCGTGAACGGGCGGCCGGGGGCTTCCCCGCCAAGCCGGGCAGCGACGTGCTGCGCATCTACACGACGCGGCCGGACACGCTGTATGGCGTGACCTACATGGTGGTGGCCCCGGAACATCCGCTGCTCGAGCGGCTCACCACGGCGGAGCAGCGCGAGGCGATCCGCGGCTACTGCGAGGCTGCGGCACGCAAGAGCGACCTCGACCGCACCGACCTGGCCCGCGACAAGACGGGCGTCTTCACCGGCTCCTTCGTGGTCCATCCGCTCACTGGCCAGCCGCTGCCGGTGTGGGTCGCCGACTACGTCCTCGCCAGCTACGGCACGGGCGCCATCATGGCGGTGCCGGGACACGACGACCGCGACCACGAGTTCGCCCGCACGTTCGGCCTCGACGTGATCACGGTCGTCGAGCCCGAGGGCGGGGCCGGTGGCGAGGCCCTGTTCACCGGCCAGGGCCGGGCCGTGGCCTCCGGCCCGTACACCGGCCTGGAGACGGCGGCCGTGATCACGGGCATCTGCGCCGATCTGGCAGGCGCCGGCCTGGGACGGGCGGCGGTCAACTACAAGCTCCGCGACTGGCTGTTCAGCCGGCAGCGGTTCTGGGGCGAGCCCTTCCCGATCCTCCACGAGGTCGATGCCGACGGCCGGCCCACGGGGGCGATCCGTGCCGTCGACGAGGCGGAACTCCCGGTCAACCTGCCGCACCTCACCGACTTCCGCCCCGGCGAGACCCCCGATCCGCCGCTCTCCCGGGCCGGCGACGACTGGCTGTACGTCGAGCGTGACGGACGGCGCTATCGCCGCGAGACGAACACGATGCCGCAGTGGGCCGGCTCCTGCTGGTACTTCCTGCGCTTTCTCGATCCGCGCAACGGCAGTCGCTTCGTCGACCCCGACGTGGAGCGGGCCTGGATGCCGGTCGACCTCTACATCGGCGGTGCCGAGCATGCCGTACTCCACCTGCTCTACAGCCGCTTCTGGCACAAGGTGCTCTACGACCGCGGCCACGTCTCGCAGCCCGAGCCCTTCGGCAGGCTCGTCAACCAGGGCATGATCCTCGGGGAGATGGAGTTCACCGGCTACCGCAGCGCCAAGGGGGGCTGGGTGTCGGCGGAACGCCGCAGCGCCGAGGACGCCCCGGCCCGCGTGCCGGCCGACCAGGTGGAGAAGCACGGCGAACACTTCGTGCTCCGTGACGCGCCGAACGTCCGCGTCGAGAGCCGCGCCTACAAGATGTCGAAGGCCCGGGGGAACGTCGTCAATCCCGACAGCGTGGTGCGGGACTTCGGCGCCGACTCCCTGCGGCTCTACGAGATGTTCATGGGGCCGCTGGAGGCCACCAAGCCCTGGAGCACCGCGGGGGTGAGCGGCGTGCGGGGATTCCTCGACCGCTGCTGGCGGCTGGTCGTCGACGACCGCGCCGACGACCTGGCCCTCGCGCCGCAGGTCGTGGATGCCCCGCCCACAGACGACCAGCTTCGGGAACTGCATCGCACGATCGACAAGGTGACGCGGGACATCCGCAGCCTGTCGTTCAACACGGCCATCGCCCGGATGATGGAGTTCGTCAATTTCTGCACGCCCTTGGAGCGCCGGCCACGGGCGCTGCTCGAGCCCTTCGTGGTCCTCCTCGCACCGTTCGCCCCGCACCTCGCCGAGGAGCTCTGGGAATTGCTCGGCCGTTCCGCGCCGGTGTCGCTGGCGTCGTGGCCGCGGGCCGAGGAACGCTGGCTCCACGACGAGAGCGTGGAAATCCCGGTGCAGATCCAGGGTAAGTTGCGCGGCCGCGTCGTCGTGCCCGCGGCCGCCGACGCCGAGGCCATGAAGGCCGCCGCCGCCGCCGACCCGAAGATCGCCGAACAACTGGCCGGCAAGCGGATCGCCAAGGTCGTGGCCGTTCCGGGCCGGCTCGTGAACTTCGTCCTCGCCACCCCAGGAGCCGATTCATGACCGTGCGCCGCGTGCTGGCCCTCGTGCTCGGCGGTGGCCGCGGCACCCGGCTCTACCCGCTGACCCGCGACCGCTCCAAGCCGGCGGTGCCGCTGGCGGGCAAGTACCGCATCATCGACGTGCCCCTCTCCAACTGCATAAACAGCGGGGTGCAGCGCATCTACGTGCTCACGCAGTTCAATTCCGTGAGCCTGCACCGCCACATCCGCCGCACCTACACCTTCGATCCCTTCAGTGGCGGGTTCGTGGAGATCCTCGCGGCCCAGCAGACGCTGGACAACTCCGGCTGGTATCAGGGCACGGCCGACGCGGTGCGGCAGAACCTCCGCTACCTGCAGCAGCCCGACATCAAGCATGTGCTCATCCTCTCGGGCGACCAGCTCTACCGGATGAATTACGCCGACATGCTGGCCACGCACCTGCAGCGCCGTGCCGACGTCACGATCGCCGGCATTCCCGTGCACGAATCGGCGGCGTCGGCGCTGGGCATCATGCGGGTGGATGACGAGGGCCGCGTGGAGGGTTTTCTGGAGAAGCCGCAGACCGCCGCCGAACTGGACATGGTCCGCACCGACCCGGCGTGGATCGAGCGGCAGGGCATCCCGCCGGCGGGCCGATCCCTCCTCGCCAGCATGGGCATCTACCTCTTCGACCGCGATTGCCTGCTCGAGCTGCTCACGAAGACCGACTACCAGGACTTCGGTCGCGAGGTCTTTCCCGCGGCGATCCGTGCCAAGAAGGTGCACCTCCACCCCTTCGACGGCTATTGGGAGGACATCGGCACGATCCGCTCCTACTTTCAGTGCAACCTCGACCTGGCCGGCGCCACGCCGCCGTTCCAATTGGCGAGCGCCGAAGCTCCCATCTACTCCCGCGGCCGCTTTCTTCCTCCGTCGCGGATCGACGGGGCCAGCATCCGCAGCAGCCTCGTCTCCGACGGCTGCATCGTGGAACAGGGCGCGGTGATCGAGAACAGCGTGATCGGGCTGCGCTGCTTGATCGGCAAGAACGTCGTGATCCGCAACTCGGTGATCCTGGGGAACGACTTCTACGAGACCGCCGACGGCATCGCCGACGGGATGTCCCGGGGCATCCCGCCGCTCGGCATCGGCGAGGGCACGATCATCGCGGGAGCGATCATCGACAAGAACGTCCGCATCGGCCGACGCACGCGGATCATCAACGAACACGGGTGGGACAGCACGCCGGACAGCGACCGGTTCATGATTCGCGACGGCGTCGCCGTCGTGCCCAAGGATGCCGTGGTGCCCGACGGCTGGCTCCCCGAGCCGGGAATCGTCGCCCCGCGCTGACATCGCGTCCGTCTCGGATGCACGACAGGGCGATGAACGGCGGCTGAAAACGAGGCCCGCGGCGACGATCAGTCGCGGGCCCGCCAGCCCGGCGTCTCCGCCAAGGGCGTGGCAGCCGGCTCCGCGGCGGCCTGCGGATCCGGCTCCACGGCAGGCTCCGCCTCCGCTGCGACATCCCGCGGTTCGGCATCCTGTTCGGCGATCACGGGCAGCGCCGTCGTCCCCGCGCCGTCGGCGAGCCCCGTCTGCACGACCGCAGTGGGCGCGCCTTCCGATTCCGGTTCCGGCACCGGCTGCGGAACCGCAGGAGCGGGCCCGGCGTCGACGACCGGCGGAAACGGCCGAGGCGCCGCGCCCAGCGGCAGGATGCCGTTGCTGCGGGCCCGGAAGTCGTTCTGTGGCGGCGACCCATTGGGCACGGGCCCGGAGTAGTCGAATGGGTCCGGGCAGATCGTGCAGCCGCACGCCGCCGCCAACACGGCCGCCAGCACCATTGTGACCCAGGCCTGCGGATCTCGTTCGGGGCTCATGCGTTCGCCGGACCTTCCTGGAAAATCACCTTTGCGGCCGTCGCCACGCAGTCCCCGATCCTCACGCAGCGGCTGTTCCCCACCCCCAAAACCCCTCCAAGTGATCGGATCGGCACGACCGGTTTCTTCAACAAATCGCCGCCGCCGCGGTGGTTGCGGGGCTTTTACACGTTCACGCCCATCTCGCCCATGAGGATCTTCATGTCATCCCAGACGTCGCGCTTGGCCGCCGGATTCCGCAGCAGGTAGGACGGGTGATAGGTGCAGAGCACCCGGGCGTTTCCGTAGCTGAACCAGCGCCCCCGCAACTTTCCGATCGGCTCGGTCGTCTGCAGCAGGGCCTGGGCGGCCGAGGTCCCCAGACAGCAGATGAACTGCGGGGCGATGAGCTGAAACTGCCGCTCGAAGAAGCCGCGGCAGTTGGCGACTTCGTCCGGCAGCGGAGGGCGGTTGCCCGGCGGCCGGCACTTGAGCACGTTGAGGATGTAGACGTCCTCTCGCTTCAGCGTGCAGGCCTCGATGATCTTCGTGAGCAACTGCCCGGCCCGGCCCACGAACGGCTCACCCGACGCATCCTCGTCGGCCCCCGGAGCCTCGCCGAAGAAGCAGATCTTCGCATCCGGCCGGCCGACGCCGAACACGGTCTGCGTTCTCGACCCCGCAAGCTCCCCGCAGCGGGTGCAGCCGGCCACCTGCTCCGCGAGGACGATCAAGTCCCGGGCGCG
>Ga0129333_10002116_pt1 | contig 18350 bp, 26 predicted proteins | sample CPB6_08_DNA_FD_94474 | JGI IMG/M metagenome (GOLD analysis project Ga0129333, IMG submission 94474) | Freshwater to marine salinity gradient microbial communities from Chesapeake Bay, USA - CPBay_Sum_0.6_0.8_DNA | ecosystem: Environmental > Aquatic > Marine > Coastal | place: USA: Chesapeake...
GGCACGCCAACGCTTGTTTCAGGTACGGTTGCAAACGTTGCTTTCACAGCGCCTTCATATATTGGTAAAGGTACTGTAAGTTATCGAGCAACAGCAAGTTCTGGTCAGACAGCAACTGGAAGTTCTAGTCCAGTCCAAGTAACTGGTCTTACTGCAGGTAGCACCGTTACATTTACAGTCGTAGCCATCTCTTCTAATGGTGTTGAATCAGATTCGTCTGGAACCAGTTCTTCGCTCGTAATGGGTATCGCCCCTAGTGCTCCAACAATTGGAACTGCTACTGGTGGAAATGCTCAAGCAACCGTGACCTTTACACAAGGCGCAACCGGAACCGCTGCCGCTGGAGACGTAACATATCGAGCAACTTCAAGTCCTGGTGGTCTTGTTGCAACTGGTCTTAACGTAACTTCACTTACGGTCACTGGCCTTACAAACGGAACTGCTTACACATTTGTTGTAAGAGCAGAAAGCGCATTTGGAAACAGTGCCAACTCGTCTTCATCCAACTCAGTCACTCCAGGTTCTCCGCCAAGTGCGCCGACAATTGGAACTCCGGTGATAGTTCAAAACGTAGACAGAGCAATTGATGTTGCGTATACCGCTGGTGCCACAGGGACGAGCCCAACAGTAACCTATACAGCAACATCAAGCCCTGGTGGATTGACTGCCACTGGTTCAAGCCCAATACGCGTAACTGGTCTCACAGCTGGGCAGGCATACACATTTACAGTAACCGCTGCAACGGTATACGGTTCTGCCACCTCATCTGCGTCAAGCGGCGTTACTGCAGGAAACAGACCAGCAGCTCCAACGTCTGTTTCTGCGGCAGCTGGAAACGCTCAAGCAACTGTGACTTTCTCTGGTGGAGGTGGTGGAACTGGTGCCTTAACATACACAGCAATTTCGTCACCTGGCAACGTTCAAGTTAATGGAACTTCACCAATTACGGTCACTGGGTTGACAAACGGAACTGCCTACACATTTACTGTTAGAGCATCCAATTCATACGGTTCACAAACTTCTGGGTCATCAAACTCCGTAACTCCCGTAGCGCCCCCATATTTTCCTCCGTTCTTCCCGCCGTTCTTTCCTCCGTTTTTCCCACCATTCTTCCCTCCGTTCTTTCCTCCATTCTTCCCGCCATACTTTCCTCCTTATTTCCCGCCGTCATTTAAGTAGTTTAAAGAAAATCAAGAATGAATAATGAATTTGCAGAGGACGAGTTGGGTAATGTCCATTATGTTAGAAACAATGGAAGTCAAATAAGAATTGCAATAGATGGACACCCAAGGCAAGGTAATCAATATTTAAGATTTTTGATGCTTGGTAGTTATCCAGAGATAGACATTCCCTATCAGTTAAGTCACAATCTGGACAACATAGAGAAACAGATAGACCAAGGACTGTCCGTATTCATCACACTAAGAGAACCCCTCGGATGCATGACATCACTAATATCGGACTTGGTTTACAGCCCAAATTGGTTGCACAAATCATCACTTGATTATTTCAGGTCTCTAATACACGAAGAATTTGGGCATGAATATATAAAAGAAAAATTCACAAATTATATAAAAATGACAGAATTTATAAGTGCAAATATAAAAAACATTACTGTCGTTGATTTTGAAACACTAACAAATACCCCAGAACAAATTTTGGCTGAATTACTCGGCATAAATCTTGGGATAAATCGCAAGCCCTTGACGGTGAATGCTAAAGAAAAAACCTACAGTAGTTCAAGAAGTGAAATATCTACACACTTGTCAAGCGGTAAATTTGCAAACATTCTAGAATTAGCAAAGAACACCCATGATGAAGCCTTGCGTCTATCAAAAAATCAATGGTTACTAAAGAACCTATATCTGTGATAGGGTTTTTTCATACGACTCTATAGTTTTACAGGATTTTATGATTTTGCCTTTTGTTGTAGAAAGAACTTCATACGAAGACATTTTAAAAAACCTGGATATTCATATAGAACACTTTTTGCACAACGGTGTTTTAATTTTTAAATCTTTGCCTCTAGAAGGGAAAGAACAACTTTCGATTATGAAGAAATTTGCCTCCAAACTGGATTGGGGCCACATTTCTTCACCGGACATCGAAGACCATTCCTTTACCATAAATAGATGGGGTTCAAATACTCGCTTAGACTCCGAGATTCTTATTCCGTGGCATTTAGAGCACTCTCAGAAAAACGACAGACAAATTGCTAGTTCTTGGCATATGAAAAAATTTGATTGTCCCAAAACATCGGGGATGACAGGGTTTGTGAACTCAGATGATGTCTTGAATCAAATGAGAGAAGACTGGGTTGACTTATTGCGTTCATCTATTGTCTGCCATGCCCCAAACGGAATACCAATTAAACCCATATATAGAAAGGCGATAACCGCTCATAGAAACAGCAACAAGGAAATTTTGAATATGCCGCCAACAGAGTCAATGGATGTTCTGATTAGCGTCAACAATGAACCACCAACTAATGAGCATACTGAAAAATTTGAGTTAATTAAAAAGTTTATTGAAAAGACGTTGGAGTCTTATAACGATAAGCCAGAACATTGGTGCGAATGGGACTTAAATGACTTGGTGATAATAGATTTGACAAATGTTTACCACGTTGTGAAGGGCGGTTTTCAAATTGGGCAACGAAAATTTAGGCGTTACTGGGCATATTCATCAAAAGAATCTTTTGACAGAAGCATAGAACAATAATGTTAATTGATATGCCAATATTCTCACTATCTGGCCGTGTTAGGGTTGTTGTATGAGCGCAGACCAGACGGAAGAAAGTCCATGGAAAATCAAACCAGGGCACTTTGGTTCGTCTCCAGAAAACATTCATTTGTTTGAAAATTTTATTGATTTAGATGACTTAAAAGTTATCCAAGATTTTTGCCCAACAATAAACGAGTGGGAGAATGGTCCAGAAAGCGTTTATGCGGAGGACGGAACATGTCTCTACAATGCAGACTACTGGAATGACAGGACGTGCGATTACGGCATACTCTCTAGAATAAATCCAGAAATATGCCTAATCCTTGAAAAATATATTTTGAAGATGAAGTACACAATTGAGGACATTTTTAAGGTAAATGTTTCATACAGGAATCCCGTAATTGCAAGGTGGTTTCCAGGGCTTGAGCAGAAACCACATGCCGATAAACAGCTTGTTGATGGCAGGCCAAATGCTTTCCCAGACTATGACTTGAATTCGCTGTTTTATTACAATGACAATTTTGTGGGTGGTGAATTGTATTATCCGCAGCACGATGTAGTTGTTACGCCAAAACCAGGGTTGGCGGTACTTCACCCAGGAGACATATACTACCTACATGGGGTTAAGATGATTGAGTCTGGGGAAAGATTTACGACGCCAGCATTTTTTACGGTAGTAGAAAACTGAGGATAATAATGATTAATGAAACAGTTCGACAACTGCGAGCACTGACAATTTCCGATGGCGCCGATGTTGTCTACAAGGCAATGGTTGATGCTGCTGACGAGATTGAGCATTTGATGATTGAGTCCAGATGTTGGGAAATGGCAGCGCGAGAATTAGAGAAAAAGATTGGCGAAAGCAATTGTGCTGATTTCGAATACGCAAGAATCAAAGAACTAATATTTACGGAGCACAATGAATATGACAGCTGAATACATTGATAATCCAAAATACGGGATTATGGTATGGAGGAATGCGCTTCCTGAATCACTCGATATTGTCGGCAGGCTTGAGAGAACAATTGGGGAAAGCACTACACCACCATTCATGTGGATGGATGCACTTGTTGGCGACCAGCAAAAAATGCCTGATTACCGAGATTGTGTTGACTTCAAGGTTGGTGAATCGCATATAGCCAGTTTGGGAGCGTATAGAGAGTTTGAAGAAGTAAGAAACATCTACAACGACACGACAGCGCCACTGAAGGCTTGCCTTAATCAGTACGAGTCTATATACAACATTAAAATGGATTTCATGGAAGCCATTAACTATGTGAGGTATAACGCTGGCCAGCACTTCATGGTCCACTCCGACCACGGGTTTTCGTATAATTGCACAGTTTCATCTTGTATGTATTTAAATGATGATTATGAAGGCGGTGAACTTTGGTTCCCAATTTTAGATATTACTTATAAGCCAAAACGTGGAGATATAGTGATGTTTCCATCTACGTTTATATACGCTCATGCTGCAAAAGTTGTAACTGACGGAGTCAAGTATTCTGCAGTCACGATGTTTGACTGGAATGATAGAACTCACAAAGTGGGTCCTGGGTACAATATTGACGGAACGCCAGTATAGGTAAAGTTTTAACAATCTATGAATACAAATAAATTAATTGTAATTCATAATTTTATACCGACCGAAGATATAAAAAATATAAACAAGCATCTTGCCGATACGTATTTATCAGAAATCAAATATGAAATAGATGATATTATAAAAAACAAATCATCTATTTATTCTGAAAAATCAAACGGTGAAGTTAATCTTCCATCTAGATGGCTTAAGCGGCATGATAATGAGTTGGTTTATGAATTGCTTGATGTATTTGTCCAATCTGTCAAAACCGAAGCCGAGGAATCTTTTGGCCTATCTTTATTACCTGAAGACGGATATTCAATAACCTCATACATTGACGGAGACGAACTTCCAGAACATTATGACGGCTATGGGTCTCTTCCGACACCAAACGGCAATCCCAAGCGAGAGATAAGTTCGGTTTTGTATCTAAATGAAGATTTTGATGGGGGTGAAATTTGTTTCCCGAACCAAGGTATAAATCTTAAACCAAAGCCAGGGATGCTTGCGATTTTCCCAGCAAATCAAGAATTTGTGCATTTTGTTACTAGAGTTAATTCTGGTTTTAGATACACTGTTCCGCAGTTTTGGTCGATTGACCAACCTAGATAACGGGTATGATTTTGTAATGACTCATGTTAGGTTTCTCAAGACAACCCAATCACCGCCTCAAATAGTGCAGTCTGGTGTCAGGCGAGATTGGATGGACGATACGTACAAGAAGCATGCATATCAATGCATGCCAATGACTGTCGCCAATGTTATGGGATGGGAATTGCGGTTAGAGGACGAAATAACCGCAATATGGGACGGCGGGAACACGGTCCCAAGGATACTTACTGGAGAGATGTCAAGCTCCGGTAGACCGCAGGCTATTAGTTCAATAGTTGGGATTTTGTCAATAAACATGGGCTGGGTGCTAGAAACAGAAAAAGGGGTGTCAACATGGATAACTGGTTCTCCGAATTACTTCATTGATGGAGCCGCTCCGCTAACAGCAACAATTCCATCATGGTGGTGGCCAGACGAAGTCCAAATGAATTGGAAAATAACAAAAGTTGGGGAGGTCGTCACTTTTCCTGCTGGTTCGCCATTCTGCTTTGTCACTGTATACGAAGAATCAACCATGCTTGATGCGGAAGTTTCATGCGCCGACTACTGGGATGATGTTGAGAAAATAAAAGCTCGTGCAAAATATGGCGACAAAAAAAGCAGGAATAATCAAGAGAACCCATGGACATGGACCAAAGGAATAAAAACAGGAGTTGACGCAGACGGAAAATCAATAGGACCAACATTCACTGGTCTTCCAAAAATAAAAACTCCAGGAATATTGGATAATGAGTAATTTTGACGCCTACAGCCACGGTTCCCCGATGATAGGGGAAAGAGAGATTGAAGAAATTGAGAATATGAAAATATCCAACCTCGGTGGCGGTGTTGTGAAATTTTCGGGTGTAGTGGATATTGACTATCCGACTGTTTCAAAGTGGATAGACAAAAATGGCAAATTGGCACATGAGCAAAGATGGAAGCATGGTGTTGACGAAATAGGTGAGCCATATTTGGTGAATGAGGATGGAAATAAATTTTCAATTGAACATGCAAACCAGATTCCGGTAAGAGTCCTTGCACCAGTGACCGAGAAAACAGAAGACCATATGGTCGAGATATTCAAGTCATGGGAAGATGCTATCTACAAATGTGTAATACGTTACATCGATGAGTTTCCATTAATAGTCAATACATTGTGGTGGAGAAGCCGCGGACATGTGCTGCGATATGATGTTGGCCATTTTCTCGGTGTCCATAATGACAACGATTCAAACTATAGAGCGACCGAGGGGATTAGGTATGTCCCAAAGGGTCAAATGCAAATGCGCCAAGTTATAGCTGTCATGTTGTATGTAAACGATTGTGTTAAAAGCGAAGAAGAGCTAGACGGAACTAATTTTATTGGTGGTGAGCTTTATTTTCCGTACATCGGAGTTGAAAGCATGCCAAAAAAAGGTGACGTCGTTATATTCCCCACTAACTACCTTGCTTCTCACGGTGTGAAAACCGTAGAGCATGGAGTCAGGTATGCATATCTAGAATTTTATTCTCAGGGTAATAGCGACGATTCCGTATGCGTGAATGTCGCTGAACTAGATGAATGTGAAGATTGGTGCAGACCGCATTGGATTGACAATGTCTTTGACGACTACAGAAGATATTGTGCTTTGAAAAAGGGGGCTAGAACCAATACTGCAAATAATCCCGTTTTTCAAAATAGGTCACTAGAAGGCGAAGCTGGTCACAAGAAAAGTCTTAGGATTGCTGAAAAAGACGTATTAAAACAACAATGATTCAATTGCTTTGCAAATAGTCAAATCACTCTCGTTTGTTAGTGATTTATCAGACAGTGGCCAGTTTTTAAAATTAAATCTAAATACCACCGTGCCAGTTGATGAAATAATAAATTTTTCATAATTGCCCGGTATGCGGAGTAGTGCTTGGTTTTCAAGATTTTGGTTATTTACAGCAAATTCATGACTTGTAGCTGGCGTGTCATTCTCTCTTCTGGTTTCATACCCCTTTAAGTACTTATAAACCGCATGTTCATTTTCACCATTAACATCAATTTTTTCTGATATTGGAAAAGTTATAAATGGATATGTGTCTTTTATATACTTGGATATATCATTATTTTCAAGAGGTTCCATTTGATGGAACTGATTACATGGAAATCCAACAACGCTAAAGTTGTAATTTTCAAACTTTTCATGAATCTGTTGTAGTTCCCATAGGTGTCGTGTTGTTCTTGCATGAGACCAGAGTGGGCTACCTGATTTGTATTTGTAACCAGCTTTTGATGCAATATTGACAAACAGACATACTTTTCCAGACAACTCTGAAAGCATATCGCTCCTACCGTCAATTGATGAAATTTTGATGTCAAATACGGATGTCATATTTTTAATCTTTAACCTTTTGAGCAGTCCTTGAGTAAGCACTCCAATCCTGTGATTGCTGAGTGTTTGGTCTCTTGGGGGAAAAATTTGCACTAACAACTATGCGTTGTTCATTTTTATTTCTATGTCGATTTGTCATGTGCATTAGATATGAATTGAATATGACTAGGTCTCCAGTTTTTGGAGGAAGAGTTACTGATGTTTCAAGCGTGTTGCATGCCGTAGCCAGAAAAATTAAATCAGCACTATTCTCGGGAGCATTCGGATAGTAAGCAATTGAAAAATACTCTTCTTGGTGAACATGAGAATTTGACTTATGAGAATGTGCTGCCACAGACTGCCCTTCATCAAGAGTTAGAGTCCAAATCTCAGAAAGCTCCATCTCTTTTCCAAGAACAGAAGAAACAACACTCTCCAGCTTTAATATGAGTTTTTCCGACTCTGGCATATCAAATGGATATCTACTATCTTCGTAGTATGTGTGGTGTTTGTCCTCTAGGTAATCAACATCTATACATCCATTAGAATTCTTGATTTCATCAATCAATTTTGCATTGTCCACATCATCAAGCCTTGTCTTGATAACATTTATTGCAATTAGTGGAATCGTTTCTACATTATTCATTATTTTATAAATCCCCTAAGTTCAACTACAAGATAATCGTCTATATACATATAGCCATGAGCATTATTTTTGGAACGATTGATACTCAGGAATATCTTAATGTTTGCAATCATCGGTGATTGGGTGCTAAAAGAGCACATAAAATCATTACCATCACAAGAATATGCATATATTAAGAATTTTTCATTTATTTGATTTTCGTAAACGACAGGTGAATTGCTGTTATTAATAGGTATTTTTATAATTATCTTTTCAGACCCAAGCGGTGTTACAGCATCAACGACTATTTCCTCATATGCATTGGAGATGTTCTCATCTATTGATTTTTTATTTCTTGAGTTGTAACTTGATTTTTCATAATGAAATCTCCCGTTTGATATTCCGAGTGGGGGAAGATTTTTTGTCCATACACTAACAACTAGTGCCTGCCTGGTTCCGCTCCTGAATGGTGTTGTCTCGTGCATTAAATGACCAAAGTCTCCGATGATTAGCCTATTCCCCTTATAGGCGATTCTTTCTCTTTCCATTGGCTCAGAAAGGTATTTTTCAATAGTTCCCTTATGAAGAACATTCTTGTCTCCATCGTTAACAATTTTTTGATGAATTTCAAGAAATCCACCGTTGTCATTATCTACGCCGTAATACACAGAGCCAGCTATTGGGCTATTTGAAATACCTGTTTCCTCGTAGAGAAATGTGTCGTTATCAACGTGGACTCCGTGATACTGACCTGCCTCGTATGTCCTTGTCCAGTATTCAAATCCAAGAATATCCTCAATCGGACATGGCAAGTTGTTTTCCCAAATTCTTCTTATGACAACTTTTTTTATAGTATTTTCCTCAGAATTCCACCATCCATCCCAGAAGCAAAACGGTGAATAATATGGTTTTGTGGAATCATGGTATTCATTTATAATCGTTGATATGTCTGGGTTGTCGGCCGGTAGCACTGGGAAAGACTCATTGTCAGCCAGGAGGCTATCTCTGGTTGGACCGTCAAGAAATGAGTCAATTATCAACATGCCGTGTCTTCCTCCGTATCCTACTCGGTTTGATTTTTGGTGGTATCATCTTACTGTGTTTTGCTTATGCAATAAACAACCAACTTTAACTACAGATTTAGGTGCTTGAATGAGATTTAATAGCCAAATAGCGGATAACAGAAAGCTCTTAATGTACAAAGAGGCCCAAAGCAGGATTGAAGAGAGCATTCTCAGGGTCCTCCTTGAGCAGGGAATCAATCCTGACGAATTTGACGATGAATCATTTGTCGTTGAAAGTGACGCGCAGGGAAACCCCATCGTGTGGCAGGTTGACTTGAGAAATCGCCTAAATGGATTAAACAATGTAAACAGTCTCATATCAAATTTGGAGAAGTAATGCCTCTTTCACCTGAACGAATTGCACAAGCCAAGGCTGAAGCAGAACTATTTCTTGAGCACTCAATTGTGATGCTCGCATCTGTTTTAGGGGTTAATTTGGATGAGATTGAAGGTGAATATATCAACCCGTTAACACCAAGTGAAAACGAGACAGCGAACAGAGACTACCACAACCACGAAAGGTTGAAGCGGCAAATTGATGCAATCAATAGGCTTCGTGGCTAAATATGAGAATTCGTAAAGAAATAATTGAAATGAATTCAGAATCAGGTTCTGGACTCATTAAAAAAGAAAATGAATCAGAAACCAACAAATCCCTACTTAACAGTATTGCGAAAAGCAAGGCTGATGGCATAACTAGATGGGAAACTGGTGGAAAAATAATTAAGGGCGATGGCTCTTTTGGTTTTTGTAAAATGGTTCACGAAATGGACGACTACGGAAGCCATGTAGAGCAATGAAAAGAACTCGTGATATCGGTGATTCTGACTTGTATGATGCCTTAGATGACTCAGAGGTGCATGAATACAATATTGCATGTATCCTGTATTCCTGCGGCTTAGACGGTTCATCTGTCGATAATTTAGACGTCGATGCATTAATGAGCGCAATAGATGATTGCTACTGGCATAAAAATCCAGAAAATACCAACCCTGAACAACCATCATTGACTTCAGCGGCCAGTATTTTTCTTGAGGCAACCCGTAAAATCCTTCTATCAAGACTCCGCTTATCTTACTTGCGCATGAGTATTGCAAAAGGGGTGCTGGAAAATGAATAACAACTACTTAGCCAGCGCTGTGTCACTATCACTAAGTAGCGACATATCTGAAAAAATTGGCTTCCCTATGTTCGATATCATAATTAGCGCTGCAATGGATGCAAAAGAGTTTGAATCCACCCTAAATCTAGACCTGAGAGAAGAAATGCGAACTATTGACGATACCGCTGTGGGTATGAGTTGGTTCGTTTCAAGCATGGCTACTCCTCCGTGGGATGCTGTTTTGAAGCAAACAGGAAATGAATTATTAAATTTATTCATGCTTCTTGATTTAAGCAATTTTTTGGTACATAGCAACAGCTTTAACTCAGTGCCCGTAATTGCAACTAAAGCTTGTGGCAACACAGGTCACATAAATTTTATAAATAATAATTGTCTTTTTGTGTATGAAAAATTCATACGAGGCAAATACGGACCATACTCAACTTTCCCGTATTCGGTTTATTCGGTTTTTGACCTTGGCGAATCACTGCCGGAAGATGAAAAATTTACCACAATATTTGCCTCTGGAGTCGACTTAGTAGGAGAGGACAATCTAATCCAATCAATGATTGACTCTCTTACACCTGGTGGAACTTTGGTAATTGCTCAAAGCAATCATGGCAAAATGCTTTACAACAGTAAATTTTTTACTGACAAATATTACCCAATCCATAAGGTGCTATTAAATAATGACGGGGTTACTCTTCACTCCAGCTCTGGTACTGGTATAACCACTTTTAAAAAGAGTAGCTGATACAAAAAATATTTTTATGGAATCAAACCTACATCTTCAATTTTCATCTCCACATGAATTTGTTTTACCGTTGTCTCTCTATGACATAAAACTGTCTTCTGCAAACGGACAAAAACACGACATATTAGGTGAAAGAAAAGGGAAAGTCACTTTACTCTTTAATGTTGCTGCAGGTTGCGGCAATATACCGCAACACACAATTCTTGAGGAAATCAACCAAATATACAAGGACAATGAAGACTTTGGCATATTGGCTATTGTCGTCGACGATTTCGCATGCCACGGATATCCAGAGTTCCAAAATGGCATCCAAGACTATATTGAAAAAAACTCTCTTTCATGCACGGTTGGAGAAGTCGCCGAACAGTATGCAAGAAACAATTTCAATACAACTTACGAGTTCTCAGAGCTAACAAACGGACGACACGACAAACATGTCTACGACCATAATTACGTTCCAGGTGCAGTAAAACAGCAAGAACAACATGAACTTTGGGCATATTTAACCGGTGCCTACAGGGCGTCGATAGGGGAAAACGGCGTTCCGCATAACGATGAACTAGTACCATGGTCAGAAACCAAGGAAAAGCATGTTCCATCAGATGCCGTTTTATTTACACCGCTTACTGGCAATTTCACCAAGTTTCTAATCGATAGAACTGGAACGCGCGTGAAACGGTATCAAAATGGCTTTCTTCTCGGCGAGCGAGGCATCAACGGAGATGTATTCCCGTGGAATAAGGAGAAGTACCAGGAAGACGGGAGAAGGGACCACAACCCGGACCATTCGCATGATGATATTTGGGAGAAAAAACCATCACGTGGAACTGAAGCTCCAAATAGTTGGCCAAACATTATGCAGAGGGCTGGAGCAGATATATCCATATCGCTAATGCGTAGAGATATTGAAAACTATTTAAAACAATAAGTGTTTTAGGAATTCCAATTTCTTATAGTGTTTTTAGAAGCACCCTCTTCAACGATGCTTATATCCCAGTTATCACTTCTCAATAGATGATACAGCAGCTTTTCTGTACCATATTCAATATATATTTTGTTTCGTTCTGGATACATTTCTCTTTTGTCCTCTAACGTAAATCCTCGTATTGCCATTTGAATAAAAACAAATTCAGACCTATCTGCAATTTCTTTTAATTTCTCAATAGATAAATTCGAGTTTAGTGTGTTTGCATCGATGAACACACCATTGAAGCCAGTTTTAGAAACACTTTCGGCAAATCCAACAGCAGGAGTATCTCCTGGGAGTATTGAAAATATAAAATCACACTTTTTACAAAGATTTTCAACTGTTAAGCAATCTATAATGTTGAATTTATTTGCCCTGTCTTTTGATTTTTCAGAGCGCCCGTTTGAAGCCCAATAAACGCTGTGGCCATTTGACTGCATTATTGAAGCAATTGTTACACCCATGGCGCCTGGTGAGCTGATTCCAATTTTCATTTAACTGTGAATATCTTTCCACTTACAAAAAAATGTTTTGCCAAAGTGCTTGAAGAGTGTATTAGGCCAAGTGGATTCGGAACTATGAATTCATTTAGCATTTCCGGCATCTTGCCTTCATTTATATCGCGCCAAAAAGCTTCCATCGCCTGAGCTCCGGTTCGACCCGGGATGTAGTACTTACTTTCAATTTTGTCTGGCAAAACCCTATCCTGCCAGTCCCTGTACCCGTCAGCTTCGACATAGTTTGGCAGCTTTAAGAACTCTTCCAATATGACATTGTTCCAGACTATAAAAGCCTGGTCTTTCTCGCTATTGTCCATTCTGTTATGATAGCCCACAGGAAAAGACAATGATGAACACTGATTGCATATCAATCTCAGACTGGATGGTCTTTAAATGAGCAAGCAAGAGATTGAGGTAGAGAATCTTGGGGGCGGGATTATGTTGTTCAGAAATGCAGTTAGTGTTAATCAAGATTTTTTAATTCCATACTTATCTCAACTTCACGAAAAAGTTGTAGAAGAAGAATTCACGATAATCCACGATGATTCAGGAAATGGGATATATGCAGTAAATCGCTCTGGACATAGGTATTCAATTGACAAAATTCATATGGTTAATAGGATTATGGGTTTTTGTCCAGAAGATGTTGAGTCAAAAGAGTTTAAGTTTTTTAGAGAATGTGAAGATGCTGTATACGACTGCATGATTAGATATATAGAAGAATTTCCCATGGTTCTGCCGTCTTTGTGGTGGCGCGAGGAGGGGCACGTTGTCGCGTACAGAAGTGGTGGAGACATGGGTTTCCATTCAGACAATGATGTTAATTATCAACCTGGAGCAATACCAGACATGCAGGTGGCAACAAGGCATGTTGTTGGTTCAATAATTTATTTCAACGACTCGGTTGATTCAGTTGATGAAATCTTAAAATATGAGTATGTTGGGGGTGAGCTTGAGTTTGCTTATCTTGATGTTGTTTATAAGCCAAAATCTGGAGATTTGATTATGTTCCCATCAAACTACATGGGTGCTCATTTGGTTAGGCCATGTTTTGGTGGTTCTCGCTATGCATATATATCTTATTTTTCTCATGGTTCAGAGGACCCAAAAAGAGGAATATTCCCAGTAGAAAAAAGCAACATAATACGTTCAACTCAAGTATGGATTCCTGAAATATTTAATGATTACGAATCAAAAATAAAAGACAAATACGGGGAAAAGGTATATGATATTCCGCACATTACCGAACCGTTAAGTAGGAAAAATACAAGCAGTGGCACGACAGAAGAAGTATTAAAGGAAAAAGCAAAAAATGATTTACAATGACGTAAATCCAGAACACCTTGGCGGTGGGGTTTTGCTTTTCAGGGATGCAATTAGCTTTGATTTTGATTGGGCGTGTAAATTTTCTGAAGAAGCAGTTTCCAGGGAGCTTCGAGAAATGTACACTCCAGCAATAGACCCAGAGTCTGGTAGGAACGGGTTTTTGAATAAAAGCGGATACTTTTTTGACGAAGAAGATACCTTGCTAATGCCTCGACGTGGAGCTGGAGTGCACAGGGACGATAGTCAAGAAGTCGTTGAATTTTTATCATTTTTAGAAAAATCAAAAGACAGATATCTTTTAAAATATTTAGTCGAGTACCCTCTTGCCTATAAGAACATTTGGTGGAAGGTTAAAGGGCATATAGTTTCTTATTCTATTGAAAATGGCGGTAAATTTCTCGGCCAGCATTCAGATACGAGCGCCGACTACGCATATGGGTTTGAACACCCCAGAGACCAGTTGGCAACGAGAAACACATTAACTGCTCTTGTTTACTTTAATGACGACTTCACTGGAGGGGAGCACTACTTTAATTATTTAGATATTACATACAAGCCAAATAAAGGAGACATATTGATGTTTCCGTCAAACTTTATTGCTGCGCATGAAATAAAGCCGATTACAAGTGGGAGCAGATATTCTTATTTGGGCTGGTATGCACACGGCTCTCCAAATACGGATTTCAATGAATTTGTTGCAGACCCTATTGTAGAACCAGAACTCTCTCGCATTTCCACAAACGTCTACATGCCTAATTTGAGAGAAGATTTTAAAAAGTACATAACAGAGATAAATCTAAGCGACGATTCCCCGGCATGGCACCTAGTAGAAAGCATGCATTCATGAAAGTTTTTCACTATGGTCATGCGATAGTTGGTTTTGAGGGTGCGTTAGATGCAACAAAACAACAAGTTGCCGATTTCATACACAATGTAACATCCCTAAAACAACCAGACGAAACAACAGTCGACGAAGATACTGGGAAAATAATAAATAGCGGCGGATATGAAATTGATAAAAGCTTATTGAGCGAGCAACCAGAAAGATATCAAAATCTGCGCAGCGCTGGAATTAGTCGTCAAGATATCGAGTTTCTAGACCTGCTGGATGAGACAATGGCAAAATGCTTTGTTGAGTATGTAGACCTTTTTCCTGTGGCGCAAGATTCAGTTGAATGGAGGACAAATGGATACTTAATTAAGTATGGTAAGGGGCAATCCATGGGCCCACATTCTGACAGCGCAATACCAAAGATTGTCTCGAATGAAAACCGAGATGATTCAATGAGCCGTTTAGCCCCAATCATGAACACGCTAACTGCAGGGATAATACTCAACGACGACTACGATGGTGGAGAACTTCATTTTCGTCAGTGGGGAGTAACCCCAAGAACACCAGCTCTATCTGCAGTTATTTACCCATCAGCTTTTTCTGGGTGCCACGAGGTTTTCCCGATTACGAGTGGATTTAGATATGCGTTTCTTTGCTGGTATGGACAGGGTCCAGGTGGTGGGTATCAATTACCCATGCCAGCAATACAAAGACGCTCAGATGTACGCAGGATAGATGTTGGATATCAGAAAATTCTTTAAATGTTGCTATTTTTTAATGGCGTTCCAAGAGTGAAATAAATTCGTTCTATAGTCTTTTGGTCTGGAATCAACTCTCCGGTTTCGATTCTTTCTACATCTCTATGGTCAATGCAAGAAAAGTGAGCCAGTTCTTCTTTGTTGAGGTTGCATATTATGCGTCTATTTCTGACGTTCTTTGCCATCCTCAAACGTTCTGCTTCTGAAAGATTCATGATTTACTGATGTTACTACACTTTACGATTATTTTATGAAGTGTTATAATCTCAGAATGCTGACATCAAAAGAACAAGAAATATTAAAAAAATATAACAATAAGTCGTATTTTTCTTTACACCTAAATGTGGTTGCTGCTTCAATTTTATATGTGCTTTTCTTCTACTTGGGAATTACATCAAATATTCCAGATTTTGTAATAATTCCACTCATTGCATATGTATGTTTAATGATGTTCCTTCTCACTCATGAGACCATTCATGGTCATTTAAATAAAACGGTTGGCATAATTTTTGGGTTCTTTACGCTGGTTAATTTTCATGCTACAAATTACAGCCATTTACAGCATCATAAATATACAAATAAAGGCAGCTTGGACTGCGAGAGCGTTCACCCAAGAGTAGGGGCGGTCTCTATTTTTATAGCTACCTTGCTTGGAACACCGTTTAGATGGTTTTCTGTAATAATGTCTTTTTTCCCAAATGCATCCAAAAGAATAGGGATTTTAGAAAAACCAAGGATATTAGCAAAAGATAGACATAACAACAATAGTTCAAAAATAACAGTCGGTGTTGAATTTGTGCTTATTGCATTATCATTTATTTTTGGATTTTTCAATGAAATTTTGTTATATTGGCTGATTCCTGGAAGCATCAATGTCGTATTGGTCGGTTTGTTTTTTATTTATCTTCCTCATAAGAACCTCCCAAACGATAACAATTTTGTTTCGGCTAAAAATTTTAATGTCGGCAAAAAGTGGGTAAAGATATTTCATTGGTCGATTGTTTTCAACACATTTAATTATCACGGTACTCATCACTCGTACCCATCAATAATGGTTATGCATTTACCATCAGCCACAGTTGAACTAGAAGAATCCATGCGGACAAGGGGCGTTGGAGGGTTTTAGGTAAGCAATTCAGGAATCACATTTATTATCGTCTAGTCAATCTTGCCGGTAACGAATTTGGGCCAAAAATAGCAGCTCCAGACTCCCTGTATGTAGGCTCCCCATTTCTCTCAATATTAGAGAAAGTGTGAATAAATTTTCGCAAAAGAGCAACTGCACCTTCCGTTGCTAGCGACCTGCCTGGGCACTTGTGGGTTCCAGCACCAAATGTTAAATCTTGATGGTGGTGCGTTTCCGCTAACTTTAAATCTACTAATTCAGATTCAGCCCAGATGGATTTATCAATATTTGCTGATGCAAAATCAATAAATAAAAACGTCCCTTTTTGAAAGGTGAAGTCTCTATACACAATGTCTTCTGATGCATACCTAATACCTCCCCTGGCAGTTGGATTCAGTCTGGATATCTCATCAATCATGGTCCTGAGAACGGATGATGCATCAACACCACTGTTTAGTTCTTCCAAGCACCTATTGGAAAACTCCTCATAACTGCCTGGATTAGATAAAAAGTAATCAAATATCAACCCAAGTTGGCACCTTAACGTATCCACTCCAGCTGCATACAGAGAACCAATTATTACTATTAAATCAAAATCGTCCAAACCAGTCTCTTCTTGGGATTTGAGCATTTGGCTAATTACACTATTCTCATCTGGTGTTTCTCTGATGCGGTTAAATAGGTCTTTAAGGTATAAATAAAGCCTTACCCTCGCGTCCGATGATTCTTTAGAAAATTCGCTAACGTTCCCTTCGAAGTACTTAATTAATAGCCCAGATATTTCGTCCATAAAAGGCCATTCATTTTTTGGTATTCCAAGAACTGAAGAAATAATTGAACTGGGATATGTAAAAATAATGTCGGAGACAATGTCTATTTCTGGCTTGTCTTTAACACTAGATACGGTATCTTCGGAAAGAGATAAACACACACTCTGGAAGTCATTCCGTAAAGCTCTAGATATATTCTTTTTCAATCTTGTATGCTCTTCGCCTTCAAGGGCAAACAAGGATTTGCTGCTGGTGTTCTCTATGTCTGGGTCTAAACCCATTTTCATAGCAAATAACCTAAGCGTTCCGTGATGCCATCGGGAGTCTTTTAGAATAGATGTAATATCTTCGTAACGTCCAATATAAAAGCCAAGCTCATTACGTATGAGCCACGAGCTATAGGACGCGTCAGAAAGCTCGCGTATTTCATAAAGGCGTGTTTGCTTAGGGGAATCTAAATCTGTATTTAGAAAATGCAGGTTGATAAAAGGTAATTGTGCATCCACTCCTGCATCACTGATATCCATAGTCATTTTCGCTCGTTGCTGTTCTGGGATATTCATGATTTACTGATATTACTATGATTTAAGGTTTTTGTAGTAGATGTTGCAATATCGATTAAGCATAACCACCGGCTTTATGGCATGAATCATTGTAGTCAAACATTGTAACTGCTGAGTATTTAATTCCACTTAAAACCGGAAGGGCAGCATGTTTGTATATAAATGTTGACGGAAATACAACAATATCCCCAAACTCTGGTTTTATTTTCTCGTCTAAATGCTCAAAATACAATTCGCCCCCTTCGTATTCATCGTTTAAGTAAGCAACAGAAGATACTGTGCAGACGTAAGAATGTCCATGGTCAGAATGACCACCAAAATATTCCCCAGCTGAGTATTTAACAAAATTAACAGCTTCCATGTAATCAAGATTTAATTTGTATTTTTTTGCGTAATCATCAACGCATATTCCAATAGAACGAACGACATTGTAAAATAGTTGTTTAAACTCACAACCAATACCATCTGACATTTCAATAGTTTTTGAACTAAGTTTGCAATCCCAACAATTACGATAACTCGGCACTATCTTATTAAACCCAACCATTGCTGGCTGCCAGGATAAATCTTTAGAGTTTCCCAAAGTTATTGAATTTTCAATAACATCAATTATTTCTTTTTGATTAGTTAACAAATTTTTATAAACCCGAATGCCATAATTTGGATTTCCAATGTATTCAAAATTCACCTAGGGCCTCCATTTTTAAAATATTCAGGGTTA
>Ga0129333_10002117_pt1 | contig 18345 bp, 19 predicted proteins | sample CPB6_08_DNA_FD_94474 | JGI IMG/M metagenome (GOLD analysis project Ga0129333, IMG submission 94474) | Freshwater to marine salinity gradient microbial communities from Chesapeake Bay, USA - CPBay_Sum_0.6_0.8_DNA | ecosystem: Environmental > Aquatic > Marine > Coastal | place: USA: Chesapeake...
AACGCAATTTTCCATTACTTACATAATCATTAATGCTTTTTATTAAAAATTGCAAATCATCTGTAGATAAATTGCCATTTGACAATTCATTTTTAAAATTATTTAATAAATCGGTATTGAAATTTGGGTCAAGTTTGCCAATAAAACTTTTTAATTGGTCATGTAATTGATTATACAATTTTATGTTTTTATCTTGTGCAATAACTGCACTTTGATTTTCATAAGAATTAATTCTACTTAACGTTTTATCTCTTTCTGTAGTATATCTTTCTTCATTTTTTTCTCGATTTTCTCTGTATTTTTGTTGTAATTGTTCATTAGTTAACGGGATTGGTTTTTCTTCTACAGTTTGACCGTCACCTTCACCATCTTTGCCACCACCAACCACACCATCATAGCCACCACCAACCACACCACCAAAGCCACCACCATTCCCAATGGTGTTATCGGATAGCGTAAATGTATTATCGCCAAACATCAGGTCAGCAAGTGCAGAATTGTATTGTTTCATGAATTCTTCATGATTCCATATTTTGGAATCGTCAGATGCATTCCATAAATCAGACCATTGAGTAGGAGTATATTTATTATACTCTGGTGACACATTCCTACTATTTATAAATTCTTGCATGGCTTTTGTTGCATCTTTTTGCCATTGATATGCCATGTCGTTATATAGTTTTCCTCGTTGTATTTGTTTCACTGCATAATCGACATATTCTTGTGTAAATTTTCGAGGGTCTAAATCTGTTAAATCAGGCAAATACACATTGAATTTGGGGCCCAACATTTGCAATGAATCATATACGTTTAATTGATTGGCATTAAATTTACTTCGTGCTTTTGTATTTAAATCATCTTTGTTAACACCTGTTGTTGCCCCTGTGTCATCATTCGTTAATGGTAAAACTTTTTTAGTGTCTTTTAACCATTGCAAATAATCAGGATATTCATTTTTCTGAGCAATTCCTAAATTAGACCATACAAGATTTTTATCACTATTATTTGTTGCAAGATAATCACCATACTCTTTTTGATAATCAACATTTTTTGCAGATGATTCTACGCCAAAAGGGTCATATCCATCATCTGTAGTTGATTTTTTATAAATCAATCGAGATGGATTTGTTGAATACCGTTTAGCAATAATATCTGATTTTTCAAAATATTTATTACTCGTAGTTGATGTATGATATTTATTTGTATCTTTAAAATACTTTGACATTATTTACCCTTTTTTGTAGATGAAAATATAGTATTTACATCAACAGGAATTCCTAACATTTTGTGAATTGCTACTGCATCATATTCATTGGCAACAAATGGTTGTTGTGTTCGTTGTGGTTCACGTGCAGGTGGATATTGCATCGGATTCATAGAAGTTTGTCTTGGTTGCATAACATCCATTTGCTTGCGAAATGGTTGTTGCACTTGTTGGTCTTGTCCATATTTTGCAGAACGATTTGGTTCTGGTTTTTTGAATTTATACGAGCCATATGTGCCATATGTAGTACGCACTTTAGGCATAGGTGATTCTTTTACGGGTTGAGTAGCACGTGCAGTAAGACCTGTTCCTGTTGAAATGTCTTTCTTCAAAGAAGCACCTTTTTTCAACCGTTTGTATGCACCACCGCCACGCGAACCACCACTACCTGTGTACACAGTAGTAGGATTATTGTTGGTCAAATTAACACCCTGTCCAAGATAGCTGCTTCCCGTATTTCCTGCTCCAATATTTACTGTGTTGCCACCACCTGTCGCACCTCCACGTGTCCCACCTCCACGTACCCCACCGCCAACTGTACCACCACCTGTATTTCCTCGAACAACAGCATCTCTTTCTGCTCTATCTGCATCTGCTTTAGCTCGTGCATTTGCCTGTGCTTCTAACCACCATTTCGGTGGTTGACCACCACGTTGTGCTTGTTGTTGTGCTGCAACCGCCGCTCCATTTGGTGCAAGTTTGGGGTTTGCTGTTTGTGCTTGTTGTTGCACAGTTTGTTGATTACCCATCAATCCACGAATTGCATTCACTATTCCTGATGAAATTTGTGGCATTATATTCGCTGACAATCCCCCCCCACCAATTGACATTCCGCGCCCCCCAATACCAGTGTTTGTTCTTGCTGTACTATTTTGAGGAGTAAGATTTGGTGTTGGAGTCATAGTTGGTGTCATGGTTGGGGTTGGTGTTGTTGTTGGTTTAGGCACTGTTTGATTCCACCATTGCCCTCCACTAGGATATCTTCCTATATACCTTAAATAATCATCTACTTGATTCAAATAAGTTGGATTTCCTAATGTGGCAGTAGGTGTTGAAGAAACAGTAGGTGTTGTAGTACTGCTTGCAAAAATACTTTTAATATCTGGTGTAGGAGTAGAAGTATGAGTAGGAATTGTTGAAGGTGTATTGGTGATACTTGGTATTAATAAATTTGTTAATTTACCCCCATTATTAGTTCCGCTACCCGTTGATTTTCCTGCTGTTGGTACGACAAAAGACGTACTTGTTGGTATTGCAGTTGCAGTTGCTCCTTTCACTGCTGTTGGTGTTCCTGTTAACCATGCATTACGCCTTGCATTATATGAATCTCTAGCATTTGTCAAATTTGCTCTAATGTTGTTAATATTATTAGTAGAATTTAATACATTCTGTGCTTGAGCAACTGCATTTAATGCATATTGATTAGGCTTCACATATTGTTCACTTAAACGAGAGGCATATCCTGATTCATAATCAGTAGATTGAGCATCTGCTTCAGCAGTAGGGAAATTTAATTTTCCAGATGCAGGAAGTTTCATCATGTCTACATATTTAGTAGCTGCATCTCGTACAGCTTCTACATTATCTAAAATTGTTTGTGCATCTTCAAGTGATATACGATTAGGGTCGTAATTATTATCCGCACCAAATATTGAATTATAAAGTGTATTTGCTTGTGTGGTTAAATCTTGATTTTTTATGTTTCCAGATTTGTATTCCTCTACCGTATCACCCATAAATGCAGGAGTAGAATTATATGTATCTACTGCAAATTGTAATAACTCTTTACTTTGTTGCGGAGATAAAAATCCTTGCGGCCCCATTACTGATTCATCTACATATGGTTCTGTATTTCCTTGTGTTGGAACGGCTTTATTCCCAGTATACACTGTTGCCTCTGGAATTTTTCCTAATTGTCCAAGTTGTTGTGCAACTTGAGTCATTTGAGGGTAAATTCCAGCCGCAGCCGCTGTTGCCTGAGCTTCTGCAAAAGAACCTGGCACAATTGTGGGGGTTTGCACAACAGTATTAATTGTTGGCATTGTTGTAGGTGTGTTTGTGGGATTCAATATTGTTGTAGGTTGAACTGACATAGGAGTTGTTGTAGCTTCATCATCGCCTGTTACAGGAGTTCCTAAATCAGACGGATTAGCAATTCCTCTTCTGACAAATTGAACATATTGAGGCATAGGAGTGCTTGTGGGAGTTGTTATAGGTGTTGGTGTTGGTGTTGGTGTTGTGTGAATGTGGAATGTCCCTGTATCATGTTTTTTTACACTACCCCGTTTCTTTTTTGGTGTACTAGTATTATTTTTCATGCGCAACATGTAATCAACAAATGTTTCGTGACGATGATTCTTAGCCATGATTATTTCTCCTTTAAATATTTGTTTTGTGCTATTGTCGTGTATTTAGGAGCAAGCGACTTTTGAATAATATCATGCGATTGAGTTTGTGACAAACGACGTGTTTTTTTAGGCGTTATTGATTTAGAAAAATCTTGCATATATTTTTTTTGATTTTTTTCATCTATAATTTTTTTAGGAATCATGTTTTTATATCCTGCCATTTCTTTTATTTTCTTATCTTCCTCAGCAGGATATACATAGTATTGACCTGTTCTCCCTGGTTTTATTGTTTCAATCGTGCGAAACCAATTCCACCAAGGTCTTTCCGATATGATTTCATCAGGTATGGTGTATGCACGCATTGTTGCATATTTGTCTTTTGCTTTTTCTTGTGCAAATTGTTTATATGCATCATAAACTGAATGTGCAATAGCAGGATTTACATCATTACTCATTGTCCATGCAACATCTTTAATATATTGTGTTGAATTGTATTTGTCTAATTCGTTTTGTTGCACCATTTGACGAATACCATTCAAGTTAGTTAATTCATTTGGCGTCAACTCTTGGTCTGTTCTATTCCCTAATACATTTTTTCGATACAAATCAAGTTGTTGATTTACTTTGTCTTGTATTAACGATTTCGCATTATTATCAATCAACGTATAAATGTTGTCAATGTCTTCACCAGAACCAACTTGTGATTGGATAAATGGACGATAATAATCAATTGTTTTATTTTTTACGTCTTCTATTTCTTCTGGAGACAATTGTGAATTGCTTAATAAATCTAAATACCCTTCTACAATTGCATCGGTATATGATTGTTTAATAGCTCCAGCATTGTTTTTATCACCAAACATTTTGTCATGTATTTTATATTGTGTGTTTTCAAAATCAGTCATTGTTTCTTGGCGTGGTCGGTTTTGAATGTTTGATTCCATTGTTTGATATGTAATTGGTGTTTTTTGTCGCACACTATCATAATAAGAAGACGGTTTGGTTGAATTTAAATATTGTTGATATGCAGGCGTATTTTCTTTGGGGTGAAAAGGGTATTTTGTTTTTTCGTTGTTTTTATTTTCTTTTTCTTGAAATTGCGTATAACCAGCTACTCCAGCCACACCCAATCCAAGTGCAGTTCTTAACAAATTTGAACGAGGGTCTAATGCCAAATTTTGAAGTAAATAATCAATATCTTGATAATAAGGGTTGTTAATGTTCAGTAATGGTTTTTGATTCTTTATACTTGTATAGCCTATGCGCTCAAACGGATTGCGAACAAAATCATCTTGAACTGTTGGAAGATTACTTGGCAATGTTTGTGCAAAATACCCCATGATACTATCTGCCCCAGATGAATCACCCTCATATTTAACTGGGATACGCGATTGATAAGAACGTCCAAGTTTTGCATCTATTAATGATTGAAGTTGATTCCCAGCATTTATTGCTTTTGGTATTATATTCCCTTGTTGTACATCACGTGTTAATGATTGCAACATTCGTGTTGCATCTTCGGGCTTAAGTTCGGTGATTTGTTTAATTATGTTTGCTAAATCACTGAGCCAGCTTTCTGATTTTTTGAAATTTCTTTTTGCTATTTTGTTGTTTCTTTTTTTAATAGATGTCATCGATGTTTCCTACATTGCTAAGGAATACGTTTGGGCGGATTAATTACTTTGTATCCAGATACTGGTGTTGGAGATATTTCTGGTTCTTTCGTTGCAGTAGCTGTATTAGACGATGAAGATGTTGCTGTCGGTGTTGGCGTTGGCGCAGGTTCAATTTTTATATTGTTATCGTCTTGACTATTACGACCATAATAATATGCACCTAAACCTGTTGCTCCTAACAAACTACCAACTATTATATTTCTAAGTCCCTTTTCTTTGTACACATCATAATTAGGTATGGTTTTTTTGTTTTTTAATGCGCGGTCAAGATTTACAAGTTCTTTCCAATATTTATCTGCAAATTTTGCATTTTCTCCAAAATCTAGTTCCTCTAATGCATACCATGCTTCTCTTAAAAATTGATTTGTTGGTGAGTTTTTGGGTCTTTTTGAGCCTGGTTGAGTCATATCCAACCAAGAACTAGGTCTAGCAGGGTCATAAGAGTTTGCCCATCTCTCAAGTTGATCATAAACATCTTGACCAGTTATATTTTGACCTGCAGATGGGCTTTTGCTTCCTAATTTACGATTATATGCTTCTGCCAAAATATCAAAAGCTATTTGGTTTTTATCATCAAAACTATCTTCTTTATTAAATCTATTTAGAATTTTATTAGGGTCATTAAATTTTTGATTCCATGTATATTTAATGTAATCTGGTATAATTCCAAATGCTGTTTCTTCTCCTAAAGCCCTTAACAATCCCCGATTCCCCCTTGCACGACCTGTAGCAGCACCACTAGCAGCTGCTGTAGCAGGCCCACCTGTAGCTGCACCTGTAGCAGCTGCAGGTGGTGGTGGTGGTGGTGGTGTATATCCACCTGTAGCAGCACCTGCATATCCAGGTCTACCTGTAGCAGTTCCTCTAGCAGCTCCTGTAGCTGCTCCTGTAGCTGGCCCACCTGTAGCAGTTCCTGTAGCACCACCTGTAGCACCACCTGCATATCCAGGTCTACCTGTAGCAGTTCCTCTATATCTTGGTGGTGATGACGATGTTCTACGACCACCGCTTCGACTTGCGGTACTTCTTGTTGCACCACTAGCAGCCCCTATGGCTGGCCCAACAGAAGGGGGAATTGCACTGCCACTAGGAGTGCTACTTGCAGCAGCGGCTTTTGCTTCTGCAAAAACACTTCTATTTATTGAATTTGCCAAACTTCTTGTAAGCAGTGTAGTAGTTTCTCCTTTTCCATCTCTAGTTGGTGTTAAAAAATGTTGTGCTATTGCTTGTAAATAAGGATCTGTAGAACTTTGGTATTTATTTTTTATTGCAGTTACTAATGGGTCTGTTGCACCGTATTCTATTTCTTTATACAATTGGCCAACATCCCCACCTGCGGCTTTAAATGATTCAATTGCTCGTTCAGTTGCATCAGTTAGTGCAACACCTCCTCTTTCTGCAGTTTTATAAGCATCATTTAGTTTACTTGTTATTGCTCCAGGTGCACTTGCTACAAATTTTACGCCATCAACACCAACATCAGTTAACGCTTGTATTACATTTTCAATAAATTTAACTAATTCACTTGTTCCGCTTTTTCTAATGTACTGTGATTTTGCAATAGTTCCCATTGATTTTTGAATAATATTTGATTTTTGTGATGCAAATTTGTTTGTGTATGATGATTCGTATTTATGATGTGCTTCATTTTTTGCTGATTTACAAAATGCATTTGGTGTTTGTATTGAAGTAAACAACGTGTTTTCATTTGCTGTTGATACTTCAGTATTAAATGTTAATATTTTTTGGAAATTTTCACTTTTAGCATTTGTATTTGCACTTTTATTTTTTGTGTATTTGTTTGAAGAAGTAGAACGCGCATATCGCACCATAGCTGCGGCGCTTTCGCTTTTTCCAGAGTCGCCAGGCAATTCAGTAATTGGCGTAAAATATTTATTGTTCATTTTGTAACTCAATCTTTAAACGTTATTTTTTGTTTGTGCCAGGGATGTAGTAGTCTCCATCAGTTTCGGGAAGTGAACCAACGCTGCGCCACATATTGTTTGGTGGGCCAAATGTGTTTGTGTCAGCACCGCGTTTAATAGGCGTCTTTGGGGTGGCATCTTGGCTGTTTGACCCAGGGGTGTAATATCCGACCTGTACGGACTCAATGTTTGCATCTTTAGCAGTAATGTCTTGGATAGTCATTTTTTACTCCTGTATATTTTTCTCAATCCAATAGTATAATATAAGAAATGCAATAATCATGCAATAGGGGAACACATATGACAAGTAAAAACACAAAAACCGCTCCAATGGTTATTAACAAACGAGAACGTGCAATTCAGGCACTTGATTTACGCAAGGCGGGCATTTCATATGAAATGATTGCCCAACGGCTTGGATATTCTAATCGTACCGCTGCATTCCGTGCAGTGCAAACCTTGTTAGAAAAATCCGAAAAAGAAGCATCAACCGATTTACGAGAAATGGAATTGCGCAGACTTGATGATTTGTTTCTGTCAATTTACAAAAAAGCACGTGAAGGTGATTTACCTGCAATAGACCGTTGTTTGAAAATCATGGAACGTCGTGCAAAGATGTCAGGGCTTGATGCACCCGAGAAAACACAGTCAGATGTACGCCAAATCATCAAAGTGGTGTACGAAGACGTCCAATATGCAGAAGATTTTGATAATACTGCTCAACAACAAGCTAACTTGCCTGCATTACCTATCAATCCTGAAATGTATGCACAAATGCTTCTTCGGGCAACACAACAGGCACAATCAGGTGGCGACAATGACGAATACGATTTTGATGGACAATATGAAGATGATAGTGATATGCCATTAGAAGGAGAGGATGAAGAATGAACTTAGCAGGTCTTGCTGCACAAGCAGCCGCATATGTAACCTCTCGTGCATCTGCAGTAATTTCAACTGCTATTTCTTCACTTGTAGGAATTGGTGCAACGAAAACGGAAACCGCTAGCATTAAATTAAACAAAGCATCAATATTAATTCGCATTACCTCATTTAGCTCAATTGTTGCATCAACTGTTGCAAAGAAAATAGAAAATTTTCTTACTGCAAACATTGCTATTGTACGCAATATGAATCCTAGAGCACGTGTGCAAATAAAGAAAACTAGTAATGCAATATTGCAAGAAACAAACGTTGTTGAACGACAAGGGTTTTATGAATTCTCTAATTCATTAGAAGAATTATCAGCACAAATTGACTCAATCATATCTATTGAATCAACAAAAAGTATTGAAAACATTCGTGAACAATTAAAGGCATATCCACCACCACCAATGAATTCGCCATACAATCGTACATTTACATTACAACAAGGATGGGATGCTGCAGAGGTTTCTTTTAATCTAAATACAAATATTGAAAACACAGGACGGGTAAATGCACCATTTGGCGAAAGTGCAACAACAGTTTCAATATCAAACAAGGTACAATACACAAAATGGGTACAACAAAAAAGTACACAAACAGCAGTGCATCGTGGGCGATGGAATACAATAGAAGATATCTCATATGATGAATCAATTGAACTGTCTAATCGTATTGATGATGCTATTCAAAGGATAATATGACAAAGCAACACGAATTAAAAGAACAACAAACGTTGTTTGAGTTTTTGGCATTGATTGAATCGCAAGAACCAATGCTTAAATATATGTTTCATGTACCTAATGGAGGACACAGACACCCTGTTGTGGCTGCACAAATGAAAATGGCAGGGGTAAAACGTGGTGTGCCTGATATTCTTTTCCCCATTCCATTTGGTGCATATGTAGGTCTTGCAATTGAGTTAAAAGCAGGGTTAAATCGCACAACAAATGAACAAGATGAATGGCTTGATGTGCTTGCAAATGCAAAATGGCAAACACATATTTGCTACGGATGGGTTGATGCAGCGATTAAAATTGTTGAATATATTGGGAAAAATCCCGAAAAATATCATTTGCATTTAGCTAAAACAGTCACCACACAAAAGAAAAAACGTGCAACAAAAAAACCACCCACAACACAGTAACGTGTTGTGGGTGGTTTTTGCTTACACAAGATATGATACTAATGTATCAAACGTGGTGTAATCGATGTTGTTGCTGTCCCATGAAAACAAGACAAATGGCGACAGAATATGCATAAGTATTAACGACTTGTGTACAAATGAGTCACGTCGATAAATACTAAGCAATATTTTGTTGTCATGGCTTTGCAACAATGCTTGTGCATCGCAAAATGGGAATGACAACATAGAGTATGATTCACCAAGTTTTGCCATGCGCATAATGCGGTTACGAGTGCTTGTCAATTCATATGCAAACAACTCCTTTGCTTTTTTGTGGAAATCAATAATCATTGCATTGCCTATCCATGTTGTTTTGTCACCCTTGCGGTGAATTAAACAATTTTGGATAAACCCGATGATGTAAATGCGACAGGTGAACTGTACGTGCATTTCATCTTTGTCAATAATGGTCATTACGGTGTGAACAACCATTTGCTTGTGTTCTACATTGAACACCTCCTTAAACTCGGTCAACATTCCATTCATATTGTTTCCTTTACAATACCACTATCTGTGGTACATATATATTATGTCACACTTTTAATGTTTTACAAGTTTATATGTATTGACAATCATGTTAACTAGAATATAATCAAGTTGGAAAGTTATTTTGTGAAAGAAAGAAAGAAAAACAAATGCCTACAAATTATTCAAATCGTGGAGCAGGTACACGCAAACGCTTATACAAGGGTGATGATAAAGACAAAAAACCAGATGGTAATTCAAGTTGGACATCACGGTTCAGTGATGCGGCTGTTGATTTTATTGTACGAAACAAGTCTGCTATTGAACGAAAAGCAAAAGGATTGTCAGACCAAGGGTTTGATTATGTGAATCGAAATAAAGCAAACATTGGACGTAGTGCAAGAAATCTTTCAGAAAATGCTATTGATTACGTTGTTGCAAACAAAAAGAACATTGAGCGTGGTGCAAAATATGTTGCTGACAAAGGATTTGACTACTTGCAACGCAACAAACCCGACATTGAAGGCGTTGATTATTTGTTAAATAACAAAAAAGAAATTGAGCGTGGTGCAAAAAACATTTCCGACCAAGGATTTGATTATTTACGCAGAAACAAATCTGGCATTGGACGTTCAGTAGAAAATGCAACCAATCAAGCAATTGATTATGTATCAAGAAACAAATCAAACATTGAGCGAGAAGGTAAAAAGCTTGTAGACCAAGGATTTGATTACCTTAGCCGTAATAAAAAAGAAATTGGCAGACAAGCAGAAAATGTTGTTAATAGAGTAACAGGCAGAACCACAAAACGTGCAATTCCTGCCCGTGCCAAAAGTGCATCACACACCAATCAAGGTGGTTTTGTAAATGGCAAACCTGTCAGTATCAAAAAAATAGCAAGTAAGAATAAGTATTTCTAAAACAAAAAACACCCCCTACTGCAGTTGTGCAGTAGGGGGTGTTTTTTTATTGGTCAAATACAGCGCGATTATTGTTTGTAACCGTCATCCATTTTGACCAACACGGACGAGATGCTGACCAATGTTGCCAGCCATAGCCATCATTCCAAAGATATTGAAACATGGCATATTGCACATTGGGTGGTGCATCACGCGCCGTTGGGTATTGTTTTAGGAATTGCATAGGGGACATTGCATACATTGATGCAATAGGTGCTATCGCCCATACATCATGGTCGCCCCATACCCAATAACTGTTAAATTGAAATGCACCTGTGTCAATCGAGTGTTGATTGTCATTAATTGCATTCCAATTAAGCGTACCAAATGTTACTTGATTGCCACTTTCGCACGTGGCAATTGCAACAGCCTCAGGGGATAGTGTGATTGTTTCGGTACGACATTCACCGAACGTGCAAATAAACCATAAAATGATAGTCATGCAGTCAGTGCCTCCTGTGTAAAAAGGTTTTTCCACAAGCTCAAGATTGTTTTTTGGCTTGTGTCTTGTTTTGAATATTCGCCAATGCATATGTCATATTCATTGGTAGCGAACATTACAATATATTCTTTGTCGTTTTCATCGTCAACTCCTTGCGTAATTGTAACGATAATGCCAAATAATGGTAATTCAACAACATTGATGCGTCCATCATAAAACAATGGAAGCAATTGTTCAAGTGTACGAATGAAGTGTGTCACTTCAGCCGTAATTGATTGATTGATTACGGATAGAACATCCGTAGGTCGGCTAAAACACTCGATAATGTCATGTGGTTGGCATTGTGATGGTTTGATGTTCACAAATTTGCCAATCACACGTTGCGGGGTTTCTTCAACAACAAATAATGTTGTTGAGTGTGGTAATTGCACTTGCAATACCACATGATTGAGTGTGTTACTCATAACGGTGTGTTTCCTTTCGTGTAGCCATTTGGCTACACCTCTATAATACCATATGATGTATATATCGCAAGTTTATCACCTATTGTAATTATTACGTGAATAATATATGATGCAAGTGGAAATATGTTTGTATAGAAAGAGAAAAATATGACTTGGCTTAAAGAATTAGAAGAAGCAATCAAACAACTTGTAAAAAATGGTGGAGACGATTTTGAAACATTAATAGGTGGATTATCAGATACTGCAAATTACTATAATGTTGATTTAACTAGATTAATTGATGAAATGAATCTTCCCGATGCAATTCCCCAATGGACAAAAGATTGGAGCAGAAATGCAGACGTACCTGAAGGATTTATGCAGAGCGTAATGGATGTAATAAATAAAGAAAGAGCAAACGAATATGACAAAGGTTGGAGAGAACGTTGGGATTACTATCAAATTCCCAAACATATTCGTGAAACAATTGATCCATCCACTGTGCAATTACCATTAGAACCAATGTGGCGACGCCAATTAAGACAAATTGACAAAGAAAAACCAATGTATGGCACAGATGTACCAGAATACATTCGTCGAAACAAAACCAATGTTGGTATAAAAAACACTAAAAAACGAAGCAAAGATTCAATGATGTACAAGCATGCAGATGGGAAACCAAATCCAATCAAGTATGGAAGTCCGTACAAGAACAAGTTTGAAAAATAACAACAAAAAAACCACCCCCTTACCAATTACGGTAAGGGGGTGGTTTTTTTGTTGTTACATGAAATTACACATGCACAACTCGCCCATATTGTAGTCTGCGCCGCAGCCATCACAGCACGTCGAATCGTCGCCATTTTCATAGCGTTCGTCTTCTTGTTCAGTGAACATTTGGCGAATAGCGCGTGTTTTTACACCATCAATAAGTTGCATCATCCATACGGTGTTGTATGGGATGGGCAACGACAAGTCATTGAAATAATTGAGTACATTCGTGGCAATTTTCACTGCTTCTTTACGACTATTGGTTTCAACCTCGATAAAGTCGTAATCAGCAAAGTGCAAATACCATGCATACCGAACAATTTCGGGTGCAAATACATCAATGATGGGTTGTTTGAATATGGGCATATAGATAATTTCTACATCACCCAAATACGTCCCGTGTGCCACCAAATCGGATGGCACACGGGCGTCACGTTCTACTTGATAGCCTGTGACGTCAGTAAACATATTAGTATGCTCCTTCTAGTGTTGTTTTACAAAATGGACACTGCGATGTTCCGTCCCATGTAAACGTGAATTCTGCATTTGGGGAAACAGACCCCTCGGGCTTATCCACGGTGTGGACGAAACTGCCATCATATTCGTTATGCCACACAATATCGCATTGTGGACAAACGACATCAATACGATGGATATCAAATACTTCCAACCCACTGCCATACTCGCGCATACGGCGCACGTAGCGTGGGAGGAAGAAATACGGATGGGAAAATCCAAACTCGGGGTCATAGCCATTGAGCGTGCGCACGATAACGACGTTATCGTCGTCAGAATTGGCAGTGTCGCTGCCACCATATTCGCACGCAATGGCAATAAAATGACGGTCAAAGTTTGCATTTTCTTCGAACGGTGTATTGAGTGTATATTCCAAATGCCATTGGCGATGTGCAATATACTGCTCGATAACGGATTCCCAATCGTTGTTGTCACAATTAGGGTAATTATCAGCAACCCATGAGTCGAATTGTTGTTGCAATTCGGGATTGAATGCAAGCGTTTCGGTCAGGTGCTGATAGGTAGAGATTGTTGGCACAACCAACTCACCATACGGCTTCAAGTATGCTTTTGTGCATATTGGCTGTTGGTAATGTGGTGTACCGTAAATACCCGCATATTGGGGTACTTCTTCGGACATCATTTGTGTGATTATGTCCATGATTGTTTCCTTTCTGTAGCCATTTGGCTACACTTCTATAATACCATAATATATATATCTCACAAGTTTATGAGTTATTGTAAATTTTATTTAAACAATGTAATATGAAATAGGAGATTAATTATATTTAGAAAGAAATATGTATGCCTAAAAGAAAATCTTTATTACAAAAGAATTGGCTTAGAGATATACAAAATATTGATTGGAAAGACGTTGTAGATTTTATTTCTAATTTTGTTGACCCTATGATGCGAAATGGCGAACAATTTGCAAGAGAAATCCAAAAAAATCCTTACATCAAAGTTGATAATCAATCATTGAGTTCAGACAATATTGCACAGGCATTAGAAAACACATACAATACGGAAACAAACACGCAAAATATTATTCGTCAAATAATAAATCCCAAACAATCTGCTCAATCAATAACACAAACACAAAACAATTTCACACCAATTAAACAAACATATCAATATCAACCGTCACAAAACAATGCTTCTAACTATGGTGTAACTGGGTATAGCAAACAAACAACATTTCCTTTCTATGATGATTTTACTATAAATGATATATTTCCCAAAACAATAAGTAACAAAGATATACAAGATATTAATGATATGGTAAGTATGTATCGCAAGGTAAGAAACAATGATAAATATATCATTCCCTTTACATTAAGCGCATTAATGGGAGCAGGATTAACAAATTATGTACAATCTGCTGAAAAGGAACGAAAAGAAAATGAAAGTGAATGGAATGACCCGCAAGTAACACGTTGGCAAAATCAACGAAACATAAATAATTATTATGACAAATATATGCCTTTCTATAAGGATATATATTTTTACCCATCAAATAGAAAAAGAGACCCACTTCCTGGTTTTAAAGAAGATCCATATTCAGGCGATCAAAAGTATATGGATGCTTTTACTGGAGATAAAGCTATTTTATTCAGAGCAATAGAATTACTTGGTCTTAATCCTGAAAATTTTCAGCCAATTCATTCTAGAGTAGAAGATGCAAATTTAAATTTTAAAAATAACAAAAATGCTCCTATTTATGGTGCAATTGTTGAAGAATTATTTCCTACACGTCCAGATAAATCCATTACACGAATGAGTTATGCCAATCCTTATCCAAGTAAAAATTCATCAACAAACAAACGATTAAAAAAATCTGCTTTAAAAAAGAATTGGTTTAGAGATGTAGAAAATATTAATTGGAAAGATGTTTTTGAATTTATCTCAAACATGTTACCTGATAAAAAAAATCTAAATAGCTTTGCAACAATAGAAGATGCTCTTAAAGAGTCATATAAACAATCATCAAAATCAAATAAATTTATTGCTAATTCAAAAACAAATATTAATGATTTAAATAATTATGTAACAAATGCATTAGACAAAATAGATGACAAAGTGGGTTCGTGGACATTACCATCATTACTAGGTGCAGGATTAGTTACTGCTTATATATATAACAACCAACCACAACCACTTGAAATTCCAGAAGAACCAGAGCATTCTCATAAATATGATTACCTTCACGACCATTATGCTAATGTGGCGCAGGGGAAAAAAATACTTGAACAAAGTAAATTTTTCCCTCAAACGTTAAATGATTATTCAACAGTGACAATGCCTGAAACAATAAACAATACATTAAAAAATAAAATAAGAAACTCAGTACAAGGATTAACGATAACTTCATTTGGGCCAGAGTTTCACGGAGAAGCAAAAGAAGTAAGTGCAAAACCCATGCCTTCTGTAAATAGTATGTTGCAAAAAAAGGAAAAAAACAACACATTTTATAAGCATGCAGAAGGAAAACCGCATCTTAATAAATATGCAATTCCGTACAAAGATAAATTTAAAAAATAACAAAAAAACCACCCCCTCACCAATAACGGTGAAGGGGTGGGGTGGACTACTCAGAATCGGTTTGCGGTTGAATTACTGCAATCAATTCATTGAGTATGGACTGAATACGTTCCCAATCGATGGTTGCGTTTTTGTTATCGACAGCATGGGAAAGTAGTCGTCCAATATAAAGGATAGTACTTACGATGATTTCTTTTTGGATGTTATTCATTGGTTTGTCCTTTAGTGTACGAGACCATTGTCATACAATACTTCGAGCAGTGATTCGCATACCACACTGTAGCCTTTGTGGCGACCGTAGGTATCCATCCATTCCATATCGGACATTGAATGGGGACCAAACTCGTCGTCAGCCATGCGACACCAATGAATAGCGGTTTCAAGATTGAAACCTGTGTCAAACCAGAAACCTTCTGCATCGATGCACGCCCAGATGTCTTTGTTTGACGTGCGCTTGCGGAATTCTTGCCATGTTTTTCGTGGCTGTGGTTGTATTCGTTTTGCCATGATAGGTAATCCTTTCATTGAGCAATCTTGCTCTACTTATAGAATACCACAGGATATATATTTCACAAGTTTATCTTTATACTTTACATAACCATCCCTCTTTTTCCCCACCAAAAAGGGGATAAAAAACCTGCTTCCCTCATGGCAATACCACGAAGGAAGCAGGAATAGGAGGGGGAGGAAAGAAACGTTACTTAAAGTACTTATCCGTGTGACGAACTGACCGCTTTGGCGTAATTTTTTGCGGTGTTTTTGCCATATCTGCATCCATTTTCATGGACTTTGATAGGCGTTTATTTGTTGTTCCATACATAGGAAATGTTTCTTGACCAGGCATTCGTCTGCGATTTTTATCATACACAAATGTTTCGTTGTACATTTCATTTGCAGCATTCTTGGCATCCGTGCGAATATCTTTTGTTGCTCTATCTGCACGATTATACTCGCGTGTTTTCCAATCGTTGTTGCCAAGTGTTGCATCTACGTTATTTCCATATGCACCCATCAATTCACTAAATGCATCTGCAAATTCCTTTTCTCTGCGACGTGTGTTAAATTGTGCAATGTTGTCAGGTGTTGCAGTCATTTGACGCACTGCGTTTTCCGCAGGATTATATCCTTCAATTGCTTCATATCCAAACGGATTACCATATACTGCATTATATATTCCATAAAATGGATTTAAATATGATGCCCAATTTGTAGGTAATTCTCGTTGCGGATTGACATTTCCCCCATTCCATTCAAACTCAGAAACTTCTGGCGGTCTTCTTCTGCCATAATCAGGGCGAATAGGAGGCATAGGGTCACGCAATTTTGCTACATTGCCACGTTTTCCAATGCGACGACCAGACAATTTCATCGGTGAATCTTTGAACATGTCGTATATGTCTCCAAGTCCAAGCATGTCTTTCATTTTCCCTGGAAGTTGACCTGCAAATGACATCACCGTACCATATATATTTCCCTTTCCCTTTAATGGTAAATCACCAATTGGGCTTGGGTCGGGAATTGGGAAAGGACGAAGTCCCTTACTCATGCGCTTCCCCATTCCACCACACTTACACATCGCTTTCGTCATCCCACTCCCACACTTACACATTGCCTTGCTCATCTTGCTATGCCCACGACCATGCATTGATGCATGCCCTTCACATCGACATAACTGCTCAGGCTTTCCACAATCAGGACACTTTGCGACTCTCTTTGTCATTGATGAACCTACACTTCCTTTTGGCGTATAAAAACGTGCCTCCCCACTTAATCCTCCATCATCCCCAATATCCACCACCATCCCAAATGGGGCGTATAACGACCGTGGCGTGTATTTTTCTTGCTGCTTGCGCTTGTAATCTGCATATTGCTGCACACGGTCTCCAAATATGGATAAATAATCTGGCACACCACCCTTTTTTACGTTTTTTTGTTTTTTATGATTATGTCCTTCGCATGTGCACTGCGATATCGGTTTTCCACAATCACATATCGGCTCTTTTGGCATTTTTTCTCCTTTTTTCCTTCCTTCCTGTGTCCATCCTATCACTAATTTCCTCTTTCTTCAATACCTTTATAAAAAAACAAACATACGATATATAGGAAGGGGAAATGGGGATTTGGCACAGTTTGGGTAATCTAGCAAAATTGAGATTTTTTGGTATTTTCTAGGGGGATTTCGAGTCCAAAGTCCATGACTTTCAAGCTGACATTACGGAAAATTTGGGAGCAGGATTGTCATTTTGATTATGGGCATTATCCATTATGCATCTTCCCCCTAAGCGATACCCCCCCCCTCTGTGTGTAGCAGGAAGGGGGGGGGTGCATTATGGCATTATGGATGATGATTGTGAATTTGCTATCTCTTCTCGTTTGTTCTTTGTTGACCGCCAGAGAAGTGCGCGATGTGCCCAGACTAACAGGTCACCACGTTCGTCTGCTTCTTCGAGTTCCCAGGGTGGGACGTGCCACATCTCAGCAAGCTCGCACATCGTAACCCACGCAGGCAGAGGAGTGTTCGGGTTATTGACGAACAACATCAACTGCCTGCGGTCGCTTTTTTTACAATATCACCCATTGCATCAAGCAGGCGTTGTTGTACCAAATTGAAGTCATCGAGTTCAAGGTCAAGCAACTCTTCCTCAGTAAAGTTACTAATGCGAGCGATAAGTGGAATCCACTCGCCAATGCCTACATTGTCTTTGCGTTCAAGCAATGCGTAGTCACGCATCTTTAATCGTTTCACATTAATAACAATCTCTTTGTTCATCGTTGATGACATAGATACTCCTTTATCCTGCGACGGGCATTGATGCAATCTGGTTAACGATGCGGATATCGCCAGCACTTGCTGCAGTATCATTATAGCGCTGTTGCCATTGGAC
>Ga0129333_10002119_pt1 | contig 18341 bp, 18 predicted proteins | sample CPB6_08_DNA_FD_94474 | JGI IMG/M metagenome (GOLD analysis project Ga0129333, IMG submission 94474) | Freshwater to marine salinity gradient microbial communities from Chesapeake Bay, USA - CPBay_Sum_0.6_0.8_DNA | ecosystem: Environmental > Aquatic > Marine > Coastal | place: USA: Chesapeake...
CCAACTTCACCAAGAGATCATCCGCTCCCTCGACATGGACACCACTACTGCTTCGGCGTTCGAGTTGGGTGATTGGAACGTTGGTGACGATGGCAGAGTCGATGACATCTTCAAAGGGCTCCTCGACGCCGATTGCTGCAACCAATTTCTCTACAACCGAGGCCGACGAGACATGACCATCACCGATCGCGCAGTAGAGCGCTTCCATATCTGCGAAACGCATTTCATGGGCGAGTTCGATTAATGCATCCCCGGCCAAGATCTTCGGGATCGGCAAGCCCGCCTTGCGCATTTGTCTCGCAAGCGAGGCCTTCCCAGCTTCGATTGCCTCTTCGCGGCGCTCCTTGGTGAACCACGCTTTGATCTTCGATCGGGCACGCTGCGATTTTGCGAAGGCAAGCCAGTCTCGAGAAGGTGCGGCAGTCGGACTCTTATTGGTGAGGACTTCCACCGTGTCACCGTTGATCAGCGGCTGCTCCAGTGAGACCAATTTCCCATTGACCTTTGCTCCAACGCACTTGTTGCCTACCTCGGTATGGACCGCATACGCGAAGTCGACGGGAGTGGAACCTGCTGGAAGTGCAATCACGCTCCCCTTTGGCGTGAAGACGAATACTTCAGGGGTTCGAAGGTCATAACGAAGGGCATCCAAGAATTCATCGACATCAGGAGTCTCCTGCTGTAACTCATGGAGCTGCTTGAGCCAGAGGATCTCGGTGTTGCTGGCGCTGCCATTACCTCTTCCAGTCACGCCACCACTCTTGTATTTCCAGTGCGCCGCGACACCGAACTCAGCACGCGAATGCATCTCATGGGTTCGAATCTGTATTTCCACGGCTTTCCCAGTCGGGCCGATCACTGTGGTGTGAAGGGATTGATAGAGGTTGAACTTCGGCATTGCGATGTAATCCTTGAAACGTCCAGGAACCGGACTCCATCTCGCATGGATTGCACCGAGGACTGCGTAGCAATCGCGAACGTCATTGACCAGCACCCGAACACCAACCAGGTCATAGATGTCATTGAAGTCTCGTCCTCGCATCACCATCTTCTGATAGACGCTGTAATGGTGCTTGTTCCTACCCTTGACCTCTGCGGCGATCTTCTCGCTCTTCAAATCCTCTGAGAGAAGGTCGATCACTTCACGTGTGAGCTGATCACGTTGTGGCGACCGTTCCCCGATGAGGCGATCGATCTCCTCATATTTCTTGGGCTCAAGAGTCCTAAAGGAAAGGTCTTCCAACTCCCACTTCATCGTGTTGATGCCGAGGCGATGGGCTAGCGGTGCGTAGATATCGAGCGTCTCGCGCGCCTTTCTTGCAGCGCTCTCTGGCGCAACGAATTCCCACGTGCGCGCATTGTGAAGTCGATCTGCCAACTTGATGATCAAGACCCGCAGGTCCTTCGACATCGCTACGATCATCTTTCGAACCGTCTCGGCTTCAGCGGTGGGTCCGTAGGAGAGACGATCGAGTTTCGTAACGCCATCGACGAGGTCAGCGATCTCTTCGCCGAAATCAAGCCGTAGTTGAGAGAGCGAATACTCGGTATCTTCGACAGTGTCATGTAGCAATGCTGCGCAGATCGTCGCACTATCAAGGCCCAGATCGATCAGGATCTCAGCGACCGCAACTGGGTGCGTTATGTAGGGATCGCCTGACTTGCGAAGTTGACCTTCGTGCGCTTTTTCGGCCTTCTCGAAAGCAAGGCTCAGACGTAGTAGGTCGGCATCACTCCATAGCGAACCCACGCGGGATCGAATCGGAGCGAGCAGAGACATGACCGGATTTTACCGGCCTTTACTTATCGCCTCTTCTTACGTTTTGGTTGCTGGCGCTGGGCCACCGAGGCGCTCTCTTGATCATTTCCACCACGAGAGTTGACGCGCTTTGCCAAGGCGATCATCGCTGGCTCGCGCTCCTTGAGTGCCGCGAGAACGGGAGTTGCGATGAAAAGAGACGAGAAGGTTCCAATGATCATGCCGGTGAAGAGAACCAGAGCCACATCTTTGAGGGTTCCCGCGCCGAGCAGCCCCGCACCGACGAAGAGCAACGAAGCGATGGGCAACAACGCGACGATCGAGGTGTTGATAGATCGGATCAACGTCTGATTGACGGCGAGATTGGCGGCCTGGGAATAAGTCTGGCGAGCGACCTGAGTGATGTTCTTAGTGTTCTCTCGAACCTTATCGAAGACCACCACAGTGTCGTAGAGGGAGTACGCCAAAATCGTCAGGAATCCGATCAAGGTAGCCGGCGTCACTTCAAAACCAATGAGTGCATAGATACCAACCGTGATGAAGACATCGTGGAAGAGCGCGATAAAGGCAGCGATCGCCATCTTGGGCTCGAAAGTCATCGCCAGATAGAGCATCACGATGATGAAGAAGGCGACGAGACCTGTGATGCCTTTCCGAGTGATCTCCTCACCCCACGACGGACCGATCGATTGCACATCGATCGATTCAACATCAATGGCGTAACGGGAGGCCAAGACATCTTGGATCTCAGTAAGTTCCGCAGGTTCAAGCGAATCCGTGCGAATCTGAACTTTATTCGTGCCCAATTCTTGGACGATCAAGCCCTCAATGAAGGGCAACTGCGACGCGGTCTCGCGGGCGTTTGCGGCATCCGCCTGTGCGCTCGTCACTGTAAGCACTGTGCCGCCGCTGAACTCGATCCCGAGTTTCATCCCCTGAAAGAAGAAGGCGCCCATAGAGATGATGAAGAGAGCGAATGAAACCAGGTACCACTGCTTCCTTCTTCCGACGAAATCAATCGAGACCTCACCGCGGTAGAGGCGTCCTCCGAAGGAGCCCAGATCCTGTTTCTCAGACATTGGCGCTCCGTTCTACTGCGTTCTTCAATCCCAAGTTCTTGGGTGTCAAGCCACTGAATTTCCTTCCCTCTTGGAAGTACTTCATGCGCGAAAGGACGACGACGAGCGGCTTGGAGAAGAAGAAAATTACGAGGAGATCGATCAAGGTGCTGATACCTAGGGTGAAGGCGAAACCGCGAACACCTCCGACAGCGAAGATATAGAGCAGAACCGCTGCGATCATGGAGACGATATCCGAGACGATCACTGTTCGTCTGGCTCGGATCCAGGCGGTTTCCACGGCGGTCTTGAGCGATCTACCTTCACGCAGTTCATCTCTGAGACGTTCGAAGTAGACGATGAAGGAGTCAGCTGTGACACCGATTGAGACGATCGCACCGGCAATACCAGCAAGGGTCAAGGTGTATCCCACCCAGTCACCCAGAAGCATGAAAGAAATAATCAAGACATATGCGGCGACGATCAATGAACCCGCTGCAACGACACCGAGTGCGCGGTAGTAGAAGAGGCTGTAAACCAAGACCAGAAAGAGACCGATGATGCCCGCGAGGAGTCCGGCATCCAACTGCTCCGCACCAAGAGTCGGCGAGATCTGCTGCACTTCCCCACGCTCGAATGCCAAGGGGAGCGAGCCGTATTTCAATACACTGGCGAGATCCTGTGCTTCAAGCTGCGTGAAGTTGCCCGTGATCTGGGCTTGGCCACCCGAGATAGTTTCATTGATCCGCGGCGCTGACACCACAAGCCCATCAAGGACGATCGCGAGTTGATTCTGTGGCGAAGGAAGGTTGACGACCTCACTCGTCACCTGCGCGAATTTCTTCCCGCCTTCACTGCTGAAGTCGAGCGAGACATACCAGCCCAGTGTGGTGGTCGCATCGAAGACTGCCTGTGCCCCTGATACATCCGTGCCGAGGACCCGCGCGGGTGCTAACAGGTACTTGAGGAAACCTTCTCGATCACAGACTGCGACTGCCTGGTTGGGATCATCCAACGCACCGGCTCCTCGTTCAGCGACCGTTGTGCAATCAAGGCTTCGGAATTGTTCAGCAACCTCTGGAGTAACGCCTGGAGGAAGTGCGGAATCATCAAGAAGTTGGGAGTCGGCGCTATCGCTTGTTTCAATCAAGACCTGTCGGAATCGCAATTCAGCGGTCTGACCGACGAGATCGATGATCCGTCGACCATTCTCTCCGGGGACTGAGATGACGATTTGACGATTCGTTCCAGTTCCTTGAGCGGCGACTTCGCTCTCGGCGACACCGACTCCATCGACGCGCTGACGGATGATGTTCACCGCCTGATCGATTGCCTCTGGTGTGATCGTTCCTTCTTGCCCTGGTTGCACCTTGGGTTGAAGGGTGACCGAAGTACCTCCGCGAAGATCCAGTCCTAGATTGACTGTTGTGGCCCCGGTGAAGACCGCGACCCCACCCATCGTCAACAAGACGATGAAGAGGATGACGAGAGTTCTTACCGGATTTGAAGGGACCGGCTGTTGATTGGCCTGATTGCGGGCAGAGCCATAGGTACCGCGCTCGAAGGACATGGGGCGAGAGTCTAGTTCACTCTTCACTCAAAGAGAGTCGGTGCCCCAAGCGAAGAGGGTGGCTCTTTACCCACATGGCGCCAGCCAGCACTCGTCGCCATTCGGCCGCGGGGAGTTCTAGAGAGGAGACCCTGTCGGATCAAGAACGGTTCACAGACCGCTTCCAAGGTTTCGCTCTCTTCACCCACCGAAAGCGCGAGGGTGGAAAGGCCCACTGGTCCGCCTTGGAACTTCTCTACCAGCGAGAAGAGAATGGCGCGGTCGAGTCGATCAAGACCCATCTCATCGACTTCATACATAGCAAGAGCAGCGCGAGCCTGCGTCATCGAAACCTTCCCATCCGAATGAACCTGCGAGTGATCGCGTACCCGCCTCAGAAGTCGATTAGCGATCCTAGGTGTGCCCCGGGAGCGAGATGCGATCTCAGAGACTGCATCTGACTCAATATCGATCTCTAGGAGTCCAGCGCTTCGCGTAATGATTGAGGCTAGGAACTCTGCATCATAGAAATCCAGATGTGCCGTGAAGCCAAAACGATCTCGCAATGGGCCCGTGAGTAGTCCTGAACGCGTCGTCGCTCCAACAAGCGTGAAGGGCGCAATTTCGAGTGGGATGGAGGTGGCACCAGCACCTTTGCCGACGATCACATCTACTCTGAAATCTTCCATTGCCATGTAGAGCATCTCCTCGGCCGGACGGGCGATGCGGTGGATCTCATCGATGAAGAGGACTTCACCAGGTGTGATTGCAGAGAGGATAGAGGCGAGATCACCTGCATGATGGATTGCTGGGCCAGAAGTGATCTTGATCGGCGCATTCATCTCCTTCGCGATGATCATGGCCAAAGTTGTCTTGCCTAAACCTGGTGGTCCGGCAAGGAGGATGTGGTCAGCCGTATTCGTCCGCGCAATCGCTGCATGAATGAGCGTAGCTAACTGATCTTTGACTCGATCTTGCCCTACGAAATCCGCTAACGACTCCGGACGGAGCGCATGATCGATCCGTGCCTCATCACTGATCAATTCAGCTCGAACTAGGGACCGCTCTTCGCCACCCTCATTGCTCATCGCTTTGTCCTATTGAGGCGAGAGAGGGCTTCTTTCAACGCGACTTCGATCTCAGTTTCAGATCCGATATCAGAAGCAGCCGCAGAAGCTTCCCGTTCTGCATAACCAAGATTGATCAGTGCTGAAACCACATCGTTACGAACCGATAGCTTCGATCCCCCTGTGGGAAGCGACATCTTCTCCCGCAATTCCAACGCGATACGCGACGCTACTTTCTTCCCAATCCCGGGTATCCGTTCCAAGTAGCCAAGATCACCATCAACGATCGCCGCAATCAACTCATCGGTATCACTTGTCGCAAGAATGGTCATGGCTACCTTCGGCCCCACGCCAGTGACCGTTTGAAGCATGCGAAAAAGGGACCTGCGTGCAGATGTCGCAAAACCATAAAGTGTCATGGCTTCTTCGCGGACCACAAAATCGGTGTAAAGATCGATCTTTGAACCAACCACCGATTGATCGATATCTGCCTTGGGCGCATGGACTTCGATGCCGAGGCCTGAGACCAGAATCGTCACCAGTGAATGATGTGGCGCATCGTTTCGCTCGATGATCTCGCCCATGACGCGTCCGATCATCTCCTTCGCGCCCTCTCCTTCTTCACGGCCGCCTTCAATCTCGCTTCGCCGGTACCTCTCCAGTGATGACAGATAGCGAGTGCAAGCGCATCAGTGGTATCTACGGGGCGAGGAATGTCTTTCAAGGCAAGAATCCGTTTGACCATCGAAGCCACTTGAGCTTTATCTGCTCTGCCGGATCCTGTCACCGCTGCTTTCACTTCACTGGGTGTATGTAAAGCAATGGGTAATCCACTCTTGGCTGCAAGAAGGATCGCCACTCCCGCCGCCTGCCCAGTTGCCATCGCCGTCCTCACATTGAGTTGTGAGAATACCCTCTCGATTGCGATCACATCCGGCTTTGAGCGCCGGATCCAGGCAGACAACTCTGCCTCAAGCGCTAGAAGTCGCTGATCGATCTCGGCTTCTTTAGGTGTCTTAATCACACCCAAATCAACCAGGCGCAGGTTGGAACCTACCTTCTCCACCACGCCGATTCCGCAGCGAGTGAGGCCAGGATCTACTCCAAGGACGCGCATGAGCGCAGGCTAACTGAGCGCCGCCATGATCTCATCGGAGACATCGAAATTGGCATAGACGTTCTGCACATCGTCTAGCTCCTCAATCGCCTCGATCAACTCGAACAACTTCTCGGCACCATCTCTATCGAGAGGGACATTCACGGAGGGAAGAAGTGAAACCTCTGCCGATTCGTACTCCCACCCGGCCCTTTCGACTGCACTTCGAACGGAGACCATCGCCCCCGGCTCACTCACTATTTCAAAAGAAGGCCCGAGGTCGTTGATCTCCTCGGCTCCTGCATCAAGGACTACCTCCATGAGGGCATCCTCGGACAAGGTGTTGGTCCGACCTTTCTCTCCCCCGCTTTGATCCTTACTGATGAGCAGTACGCCTCTTCGGTGAAAGAGGTATGAGACAGAACCTGGATCTGCCATCGTGCCACCGTTTCGAGTGACTGCTACGCGCACCTCCGAGGCGGCGCGATTGCGGTTATCGCTCAAGCATTCGATCAGAAGCGCCACACCTTGCGGTCCATATCCCTCATAGATGATGGTTTCGTATGCAGCACCACCAGATTCCAAACCCGCACCACGTTTGATCGCTCGCTCGATGTTGTCAGAGGGAACTGAATTCTTTCGTGCCTTTTGGATGGCGTCATAGAGGGTTGGATTACCGCTTGGATCCGCGCCACCAGTACGCGCAGAGACTTCGATCGCCTTGATCAACTTCGCGAAGGTCTTCGCGCGCCGTTTATCGATGATCGCCTTCTTGTGCTTTGTGGTAGCCCACTTGGAGTGACCAGACATGCTTATCGCGACTCGCCTTCAGATATCCGATTCCTCGAACCAAGAGAGATTGCTGTCGGAAGATTCGGCGCCACTACCTCTTCGATGAAGAAACGATGCACCCGGGTGTCCTTCGTCAATTCAGGGTGAAAGGAGGTTGCGAAGAGATTTCGGGAACGTACTGCGACCGGATGCCCCTCAACGTGAGCCAAGACCTGAACAGATTCGCCGACCTCTTCCACCCAAGGCGCCCGAATGAAGACTGCGGTCATCGTGAAGGGCTTCGTGGAAGCGAAATCGATTTCGCTTTCAAAAGAATCAACTTGTCGTCCGAATGCATTCCTTCGAACCGTGACATCAAGACCGCCAAAGGTCTCTTGCCCTTTCATCGCATCAAGGACTCGTTCGGCCAGAAGGATCATGCCGGCACATGAGCCATAGACGGGTAAACCCGCCTTGATCGCATCGACGAGAGGTTCAAAGAGGCCGAAGTTTCGAGCGAGCTTCGCAATCGTGGTGGATTCACCACCAGGGATGATCAATCCATCACAGGATGCGAGTTCTTCTCGACTCTTGACGGGGAAACCATCTGCACCGCATTCGGCAATCGCACCCAGGTGCTCTCGAACGTCACCTTGGAGCGCAAGGACACCGATACGAGACATTGACTGACCCTCCACAACGGTCATAAGACCGTCACTACTCTCCCGCCCTACCAACCGCGCTCTGCGAGACGGTGTGGCACCGGGATATCCGCGACATTGATTCCAACCATCGCTTCACCCAATCCCTTGGAGGTCTCCGCAACGACTTTTGGATCACTGAAGTATGTGGTGGCACGAACGATTGCCTCAGCGCGCTTGGCGGGGTTACCCGACTTGAAGATTCCAGAGCCGACGAAGACGCCATCTGCTCCCAATTGCATCATCATCGCTGCGTCGGCTGGAGTCGCGATTCCACCCGCTGTGAAGAGGACGACTGGTAAGCGACCTGACTCTGCAACCTCTTTGACCAGTTCATAAGGCGCTTGAAGTTCCTTTGCCGCGACATAGAGCTCGTCTTCCCTCATCGATGAGAGACGTCGCATCTCATCAGCAATCGATCGCATGTGGGTCGTCGCATTAGAAACGTCACCGGTCCCGGCTTCTCCCTTTGAACGGATCATCGCCGCACCCTCATTGATACGCCTCAGCGCCTCGCCGAGGTTTGTGGCGCCACAGACGAAGGGCACCGTGAAATTCCACTTGTCGATGTGATGTGTGTAATCAGCAGGAGTAAGAACCTCTGACTCATCGATGTAATCGACACCGATGGCTTGAAGCACTTGAGCTTCAACGAAGTGACCGATACGGGCCTTTGCCATCACCGGGATGGTTACCGTGGCCTGGATCTGCGCGATCATCTCAGGATCGGACATGCGAGCGACCCCGCCTTGGGCGCGAATATCTGCAGGCACTCGCTCCAGTGCCATGACGGCGACAGCTCCAGCATCTTCAGCGATCTTTGCTTGTTCGGCATTGACCACGTCCATGATGACGCCACCCTTGAGCATCTCGGCCATACCGCGCTTGACTCGCGAAGACCCAACGACGCGACCAGTGTTTGTCTGGTCTGATCTGCTCGACATCATCTCTCCCTTTTCATGCAATCTTGACAACTTCCATCCCGAGTCAGGGAACTAAGTGGGAGCCGAGTCTACTTCTCCCCTTCGCTCTCTGTCGCATCGACTCTGTACGAGAAAATGGGTTCAGTGGCGGTCAATGCGATCCATATCTGTCCACGTTCGAATGGCGCAGGGGTGCCATCAAGCAGTGACCATCGTGTTGGTGCTGTGGCACTCTCTCGAGTCCACTGAATCTCGATGACCTGGCCATCGCGCAACAAGAAACCCTTTCCGGTCCCTATCACCTCACTCTTGGGCGTGATTCCACCGTATCGATCACCGAACTCGGATGGCACGATAGGTACGACTTGGATGACGAAAGTCGGTGAACCAAGCTGATACCCGTCAGGATTGAGATTCGCTTCGCCGTTGAATTCGATCAGCCAACGATCCTCACGCTTCGACCATTGAACTGCATACCGAGCATTAGGCCACTCCACTTCGGCTCTGGTAATTGCCTTGCCGACTCCGGGATTTGGACCGAAAGTCCAACCCGGTGCACGAACACGATCGATGGACTCAGCATTGGGATCTGTCTCCAACAACTTCTCTGGATAGACGAACATATTGGTTGGCGCGTAACGAAGAGGATCGCGGAAATAGACGGAGGGCGGATTCCTCTGTGCGCCGATATTGGCGACATTCGCGGCGTCGATGACCGGATACATCCTTGATTGCGCGCCGCTGAAGACGAAACCGACTCGGCCATATTCGGCAAGGATGTCTATGTCACTAATGCGGGCAGAACGAATTGGACCGATCTTCACTGGATAGTTCGAGGAGTAGAGCGCAAGAAGTCGCGTGAGTCCAGCCTCAACCTGTTCGATATAGACGACATCAGCGCTCTCAACACCGACCTGAGGATGTGCAGCCCTCGTATCGTCGATCTTCACGGCGAGAATGCGATCGTTTGAGCCTGGAAGTCCAGTAAGGAGGTTCTCTTCAACCTTCGACTTATTGCCAGCGGATCCTCCGTCCAGTGGTCCACAAGCTGCCGCAACGATCAAGAGGGGCATCACCAAAGCGATCCGAAACGACTTCTTGCCTCTCATACCGAGCGATTTCCTGAAACTTCAAAGGGATGAATGATGGGAAGGGGTGCACGTCCGGCAAGTCGAAAGAGACGAACCAAGGTCCGAGCGCGTTGAACCCGTGTCGTATGAACTGCCTCTCGGTGCAGCTGCATTGCGATCTCAATCCTCTTAGTCACGCCGGTGATCCTCTCCGACAATCCTGGGTTCTTTATGTGAAAGTCTTCAGTTTCGTAGAGCAGGGCAACCGTTGCAGCCAAGCCTTCTTCAGCCTCTGACCGCTCTGCAAATTCGGCCTCGCCTGCAAGAAATGCCGATTGGGTCAAGACCATGGCGACCGCAGGATCGACGCCGGGCAGATGGGAAACCTCTAGCGCCAACGCTGCTCGCTGCTGCAAAAGAGCGTCGAGGGCGGCCCAGGAAGTTTCGACGCGATGATGAAGGCGGTCGAGTCTGCTCGCTGTGAAGGTGAGGTACCAAACGAAGATGATGCCAGTAAGGAGAAATGGAATCAGGATGTAACTCTCCACTTTCATTCTCCATCCTCACTCTTGGCCGACCGTGTCAATCCACCGAGTGGAAAACGATTCCACGGTCGAGACTCTGCGGCGAGACGCACCTTTTCATATTCGCCAGAATCCAATCTGGGAGTGACATACTCATAGACGTCGAGAATTCTTTTTACCACTGCTGGCCAATCGAATCTCTCCGCGCCTAGAGAACTTCTTGCCGCCATCTCACTGAGTATCCGGTCGTCATCGAGTAGATCAGAGGCCTTTGCTGCAAGATCGATTGCATCTCCATTACGAAAATGTCTTCCCCATCTTCCGTCCTCCATCACATAACGGAAAGCTGGGAGGTCGCTCGCCAAAATGGCAGCGCCAGTGGCCATCGCCTCAGCCAAAATGATGCCGAAAGACTCTCCGCCTGTATTCGGCGCGATGTAGAGATCGACTGATTTGAAGAACTGTCTCTTCTCCTCATCGCTGAGCATGCCCAGGAAAGTGATGCGCGAGTGGAAGGAGGAATCGATCAATTCAAGCGCTTCCTCACGCTCGCCCGGTCCCGCTACAAGCAATCGAAGGTCCGGATGTCTAGAGACGATACTTGGAATCGCCTCGAGAAGCAGTGCAAGACCCTTCCGTTTCTCACCAAACCTTCCAATGAATCCGATGGTCTTGCCTAACTTCCACTCCATTCGAGGGGCTGCTCCGGCGAATGAAGCCAAGTGGATCCCATTCGGAATCACGACTGCATCGGTATCGATATGGGTTCGAAGCGTCGATCTCGCTACCTCGCTCACTGCAATACGCGCACGCAGTCTCTCGATGATCGGCTCGACGATAGGCACTATCGCGAATGCAATCCGAATTCGCTCAGCAGCAACATGGAATGTGCCAACCATAGGTCCGTCAGAGAGAGAGCACGCCAAGAGTCCAAGGCTTGGTATCGCTGGTTCATGGATGTGGAGGAGATCGAATTCGTTCTGCGAGATCCATTGCCGGACCCGGGATGCTGCAACCGGTCCGAAGAGGACGCGAGCGACCGCGCCGTTGTAAGGGATCGGGATCGGTCGGCCGGCAGGGACTACGAATTCGTCTCGCAACGAATCTTCGTCGTCGACAGGAGCCAGGACCGAGACTCGATGTCCCTCACCGATCAAGAGATAGGCGAGGTCGCGGATGTGTACTTGGACTCCACCTGGTGAATCCCAGCCGTAAGGTGAGACCAATCCGATGTTGAGTTTGCGATTCTGAGTCATCACGGACTCGGTTCGTCGAGGAAGACGCGCTGCAGCATGTGCCAGTCCTCTGGGCGCTTTGCAATCTGATGCTCGAATTCCTTTGCGATTGACTGAACGATCTCTTCTACACTCTTGTTCTCTGTGGCGATCCGATCGCCGAATCTCACGCAAATCCCGCGCTCGGTGTAGGTGATGTGAGCGGTGATCAAGGGCGCGCCGGTTTCGAGAGCCAATTTTGCCGGTCCTGCCGGAAATTTGGCTCGTCGACCAAAGAACGAGACCTCGATTCCGGTGGCGGAGAGATCTCTATCGGCGACCAGCGCGACGAGCCTTCCTTCATGCAAACGATCTCGAAGTCTCTTTGTTACCCGCGCATCGAGATCAAAGACTTCCATCCCCATCGCCTCGCGATAAGCCAGGAACTTGCGAAAAAGTCGCTCTGGCTTGAGGTGCTCCGCGACCGTGACGACAGGATGGCCCTCCGCTGAGAAGTAAGCGCCGGCATGATCCCAATTGCCCGAGTGTGGAAGAGCTATGAGAAGCCCCTCCCCTCTATCGATCAGCGTGTCGAATGTAGAACGGTTGATCACATCTACCGTGGAACGGATGCGCTGCAAGTCCCAGGCTGGGAAACGGAATGTGTCTATCCAATATCGAAGATTCGATCGCATCGCTCGATCAAGGAGTAGATCCAACTCTTTCTCTGAGGTGATACCACTAACAATGGACATGTTGGAGCGAAGCCTGCGGATCCGGCGTCCGTTGCGAGAGATGGCATATTGTGCGATCAGATCACCAAGGCGATAGGCGGAGCGTTCAGGTAAGAAGCGCACGATCCGCCATGCGAGGCTATAAAGAAGATAGCTCATGCATCCCTCATCACGACGTAGAACCTCTGCACGACTGTGATCGCATTGATGATGACGAGGAACCAGAGTCCGATATCCATCGCCGATGAAACACCAAGTCCATAAAGGCCAGTCGAGGTGAGTAAGACGATCAATCGTTCGGCCCGCTCAGCAACCCCCACCTCGCAGGAGATTCCCAACCCTTCAGCACGAGCCTTGATATAGGAGATCATGAATCCCAGGACGAGCGAGGCGATCAGCGGAATCAACCAGCTCCCTTCTTCTTCGACGCTCCACAGGATGAGGGCGATGATCACGACGGCGTCGCTGATTCGGTCAAGTGTGGAATCGAGGAGTGCACCAAATCGAGTTCCGTTACTTCCGGTCAAACGTGCGATGGTGCCATCGAAGAGGTCACTGAGAAGGAAGAAAGCAATCACAAGGGTGCCGAAAAAGAAATTGCCTCTGGCGAAGAAATATAGGGATGCGATCCAAGAACCAATTGCACCCACAACGGTGATGGCATTCGCGGTAATGCCGACTCTGACCATCAACCGCGCTAAAGGCAAGATGGCACGAGTAACGCCACTCTTGAGCGGAATCCTCAACACTCGGTGATTCTACTTTCTGACGCGATTGGCGGGCGAGATCGCGGTTTTCTGTGTGCATGAGAATAGGGTTCCTCCATGCACGGTGGAGAACCCCTTCGAACTCTCGTAGTTGCGCCTCCTGATTTCAACCTCGGAGCGTTCTCCCATTCGATCAAGACGCCACTCGCGCTCAACCTCTACAGCGAGAAGATGGCGTCAGAGCAATCCGACCTGCTCATTCTCATCATTGAAGCCGATCGAGGTCTATCACAAGATGAGATCCTCTCCTTCAATCGATTGAGGGAGTTGCAGATTCCATCTCTCATCCTCGTCACTTCCCTCATCTCTCCGACTGGATCAAAGGACGATCAGGACCGGTGGGACTTCGATGACGTGGTGATGCTTATCAACCGCACCTTAGAGAAAGCCATCGCTCCTTACCTCGTGCTTCACGACGATTACGGATTGCCGATCGGCCTCTACGACCTGCTTGAGGCGAGCGTCATTGACTACACAGACGGCACGCCACGTCGTTTGACGCCAGAGCCAGAGATAGAAGAGCTCGTAAAGGACTTCCGAGAGGAGCTAGAGGAAGAGAACTTCCTTTCCTCTGACTTCACTTCAGGATTGCGTGTTGTAGTGATCCCCTACATCGCAGAGAGGAAGATCGGCATTGCGGAAGTCGATTACTTCCTCACCAAGCTGCAGCAAGTTCAGCTCTGACTTCATCGAGAAGTCGAGGCAGGACCTTTGTTCCTCCAATCAGAGGCATGAAGTTCGCATCTCCGCTCCATCGTGGGATCACATGTTGATGGATGTGTTCTGCAACTCCGGCTCCTGAGATTGGACCTTGATTCATTCCGAGATTGAAACCTTGTGGGTTGGAGACCTTGCGCAGTACCTCCATGGCATGGGAGGCAAGCTCGGTCATCTCGCTTCGCTCAGCGATGGTCAATTCAGGCAACTCTGCGACGTGCCTATATGCGCAAATCAGTAAGTGCCCTGGGTTGTATGGATAGAGATTGAGCACGACATAGTTATGTTCTGCGCGAGCGACAACTAGCCCCGACGCATCGTCTCGTGTGGGAATCTCGCAGAAGGGGCATGTGACTTCGTTTCCACGTAGTGGACGATTCTCTCCTTTGAGATAGGCCATTCGGTGTGGCGCCCAAAGGCGTTGCCAACGATCAGGAATTCCGATTCCTTCGAATCCATTCTCCTGTTGCAGATCGCTTTCATTCACGAGAAGGCCTCACACCTGTCTGCGTTGATCTACTGCGGCTCTGATCTCTTCGATGGCAGCATCGATAGGGACACCGTTCTTCTGCTCACCATTGCGATAGCGGAATGAAACCGAGTTGCTACTCTGATCCTGTTCACCAGCAATGATCATGAACGGTATCTTCTCGCTCTGCGCGTTCCTGATCTTCTTCTGCATCCGATCATCTGAATCATCGATCTCGGCCCTGATGCCCGCTTTCCGCATCGAATCAACGATCGTTGAAAGGTATGGCGCAAATGCCTCGGCAACCGGGATCGCTCGCACTTGCACAGGAGCGAGCCATGGTGGAAAAGCGCCGGCATAGTGTTCTGTCAGCACGCCGAAGAAGCGCTCTATCGATCCAAAGAGAGCTCTATGGATCATCACCGGGCGTTGCCTGGTTCCATCGCTGGCCTGGTACTCAAGTTCAAAGCGTTGCGGCAACTGGAAGTCGACCTGGATCGTCGACATCTGCCACGTCCTTCCGATCGCGTCTTTCGCTTGCACCGAAATCTTCGGTCCATAGAAGGCCGCGCCACCCTTGTCGAGAACGAGTTCGAGGGATTGGGCCTTTGCCGCCCTCTCAAGCGCTGCGGTCGCCTTCTCCCAATCCTCATCACTTCCTACGTATTTGGTCTCATTCCTAGTCGAGAGTTCGAGATAGAAATCATCAAGTCCATAATCGCGAAGCAAATTGAGGACGAAGGTCAGGAGACTGTCGAGCTCACCTGGCATCTGTTCCGCGGTGCAATAGATATGTGCATCATCTTGTGTGAAGCCGCGAGCACGGGTAAGGCCATGGATCACGCCGGACTTCTCGTAGCGATAGACCGTTCCGAATTCAAAGAGGCGGAGTGGCAGCTCACGATAGGAGCGACCACGTGATTGGAAGATGAGGTTGTGGAAGGGGCAGTTCATCGGTTTCATGTAGTACTGAGCACCCTGGCGTTTGACGTGGCCGTCGCTGCCTCGCTCTTCATCGAGGACCATCGGTGGATACATTCCCTCTGCGTACCACTGTAGATGCCCTGACTTCTCGAAGAGCGCCGACTTCGTCAGGTGAGGTGAATAGACGAACTCATAGCCCTCTTCTTCATGTCGCAACCGTGAGTAGTCCTCCATAGCGCGACGGATGATCCCTCCTTTCGGATGGAAGACGGCAAGGCCACTACCGATTTCTTCAGGGAAGGAGAAGAGATCCAGCTCCTGACCAAGACGACGATGATCACGTTTCTCAGCTTCGGCCAACATGTTGAGGTAAGCATCGAGTGCCTCACTCGATGGCCAAGCCGTTCCATAGATACGTTGGAGCATCGGATTCTTCTCTGAGCCTCGCCAATAGGCGGCGGCTGATCTCATCAATTTGAAGGCGGGAATGTACTTTGTCGATGGCAGGTGCGGCCCTCGACAAAGATCCGACCAGACTGCTGCACCATTCCTATCGAGATTGTCATAGATGGTGAGTTCGCCAGCTCCTACTTCGACGCTTGCTCCCTCGGTCTCATCACTTCGACCTTTGATCGAGATCAATTCGCACTTATACGGTTCCTCTTTCAGTTCGACCAATGCCGAGCTCTCATCGGTGACGCGCCGTTTGAATCGCTGGCCTTCCTTGATGATCTTCCGCATCGCGCTCTCGAGGGCTTCTAAGTTCTCAGGAGTAAACGGTTCCTTGGGGTCGAAGTCGTAATAGAAGCCATCAGTGATCGGTGGTCCAATGCCTAGCCGAGTCTGAGGAAAGAGTTGTTGCACTGCCTGCGCCAAAACGTGCGCAGTGGAATGACGCAAGACGTTGAGGCCTTCGGGTGAATTGATCCTTACACTCTCGATCACATCACCATCATGAAGGTCGGTCCAGAGGTCCTTTAGTTCACCATTGATACGGCATACGACCACCGCCTCATGACCGATTTTGGTCGCTTCACCAAAGAGATGGTGCGCCTTCTGATCGTCAGTGGCCGTGATGCTTTGACCGTCAAGGACGACGTTGATCGATACGGACACTCGGCAAGGCTAGCAAAGCGAGAATTGATGCCGTGAAGTTACTGAAGCGTGGAATAGATCCAATATGCAATAGCAAATACTGAGATCGCGAGCCCGATGGGGATGACTACCTTCATCTTCAAGAAAGGAACACGCTCTGTCGCCGAGGTAGCGGTCTCTTTGGCTTTCTCCATCGCACGTTTCGCCCACGCGAATTCAGTGGCCAGGATGGCGAGTCCTACGATCAAGACGGCTATTCCAGGGCCCGGCGTCACGATGAAGAGGATTCCAAGAGCAGTGACGATGCCACCGAAGAAGGCGATGACCAGCCGCCATGCCAATTTGCCGGCAGGAGTCGATTTGATCCACGTCAGGAGTTTCATGGATGCGGGTTCTTTGCTCTCCAGTCTTGAAATTCTCGCCGTAGTCTACCAACCTCGCTGAACCCAGAATAAGAATGACCTTGGAAGTGGCTGACGGGTTGAACATCACGAAGCGCCGAGGTGAGAGCCAGGGCCTTCATCCCTCTCAGATCGTCAATAAGGAAATCACGTTCCTTGACTCCAAAGAATTCGAGCAACAGCTCCCGAGTGAGTCCTGGAAGGCATCCTGATTGGAGGGTGGGCGTCCACCAGATCGCACCATCCCACAGTAGAAGGTTGGCAAGAGCGCTCTCGGTGATGAAGCCGAGGGTGTTAGTGAAGACGACATCATCGCTTCCCTCTTGCTTCGCGTATCTCAACGCAGCTCCATTCTCCCCATAGGAAAGCGTCTTCACACCGGCCAATACCGATCTCTCATTCTTGGGATAGGGGTAGTGGACTAATTTCAAAGGTTCCGAGGGGATCACATGCGACCGTGCGGTGATGACAATGTCCCCAGATGAGAGATAAGTAAGTCGTATCTGCCCACACTCTCCTTCGAGCCAACCTCGCGCCTCGTTGAGCCCGCTTTCGAAGTCAAGGCTCTTACCTTCCAAGCCAAGTTTGTTCTTCGCTTCCTCGAAGCGACGTAGGTGTCTCTCTTTCGCAAAGATCTCTCCATCTGAGAGAAGCATCGTCTCAAAGAGACCATCCCCAAGCCAGAAACCAGGGCGAGAGCGATCTGTCGGCACCGAGATCGTGATTCGATCTACACGTTCACCGTTCTGCCAGAGAAACTCGTTCATGATCTGATCTCACTCCTCGCGCTCGTTGCCAGCGCAATCAGCCGTTCCGCCTTCAACTCCGTCTCGCGCCATTCATCACCGGGATCACTTCCCCATGTAATGCCTGCGCCGGTACCAAAGAAGGTTCGCTTGGGATTCATTCGCAGATCCTTGAAGAAGGTGCGAATCAAGACCGAGAAATGCGCCTCACCGCCGTGAATCCATCCCAGAGTTCCACAGTATGCGCCTCGATAGGGCTCGAACCGTCGGATCACTTCCAAAGCCGAACTCTTCGGCGCACCTGAGATGGATCCCGCAGGAGTCAAACGTTCCAAAATCTCTCGCCACGAAACTTCTTCACGGAGTTCTCCCACGACATCCGACACCAAGTGAAAAAGACCCGGATGCTCTTCCACTCCCAAGAGCCGAGGGACATTGACAGTTCCGATCCGACAAAGCGGGGAGATGTCGTTGCGCATCAGATCGACGATCATCACATTCTCGGCAGAATCCTTCTCCTTGAAGAGACCATCCCTCGAGGTTCCTTTGATCGGACTGGCGATGATCTCTCGTCTGCCATCTCTCTGTGAAACACGAAAGAACGTCTCCGGCGAGGCCGAAGCGATCTCCCAGCGGGCGCCCTTGAAGTAACCACCGGCAGGTGCATCGTGATGCGCGCGGATCTTCAAGAAAAGTCGAGCAAGATCCAGATTGTCTTCGTTGCTCAATAAGCGACAGGCATTGACTTGATAGACC
>Ga0129333_10002121_pt1 | contig 18340 bp, 18 predicted proteins | sample CPB6_08_DNA_FD_94474 | JGI IMG/M metagenome (GOLD analysis project Ga0129333, IMG submission 94474) | Freshwater to marine salinity gradient microbial communities from Chesapeake Bay, USA - CPBay_Sum_0.6_0.8_DNA | ecosystem: Environmental > Aquatic > Marine > Coastal | place: USA: Chesapeake...
GATTGCTGAAGAATGGAAGGAATATAAGAAAACACTGATGAAGGAAAATAATTCTTCATCAGATGAAGAAAAAGAAGTAAATGAGGATATTGAAGATAATAATGATGAAAATGAGGAAGTAAAGGATAAAATTGAAGAGGTAAATGAAGAAATTGAAGAGGAAGTAAAGGAGGAAATTAAGGAAGTAAAGAAGAAGAGAAAAGGAAAGGGAAATAAGTAAAAAATACTATATTAGTAAAAAATATGTAAATTAAATATGTAAATTAAATATGTAAATTAAATATGTAAATTAAATATGTAAATTAAATATGTAAATTAAATATATAATATATATATTTTTTATATTTTTATATTTTTATTTCTAACAATTTATTTATTATTAAATATATTCTCCTGAATTATGCAAATCTGCCTTAGGAATTTCAACAACATTATATGGATTTTTATTAAATAGTGGAGAATTAAATGTTAGTATCTTTGGAATATTATAAATATCTCTTAATCTATCTCCGACTACTATTTCATCTGTTATTGGTACTTTCATATCATTGTTATTATCTGTTGGTTTTACATAGAAATCTGATATATTTCTATCTTTTTGTCTTGCAAATAATTTCCAATTATTATTTCCAGCATCTTTTTCTTCGGAATTATTCGTAATATATGCTACTAGACGATATTTATCATTTATATCGTTTGTTTGTATATACATAGTTCTGGTATTTATATTATTGAGCAAATGTTCATGTGTTTTATTATCTGACCTATTCAGCGGTGGATATAATTGGTCATTAACTACCTTTCTATCTCTCATTTCAACAATACTTATATTATCATCTTTTTTTTCAGATACAAAATTATTAGTTATTAATTTATTATATTCGCTCATAGTTAAGCATATTTTTTCATCATTTTTATTAGTTGATATATTTTTATTTTTTTGCATATCTGTATTAAATAATGCCGATATATCTGCAGTTATAATTATATATATTATAAGTGATATTATTATTAATAAAAATAATACTATAACATAGTATATATATTTATTAAACATTTTATATTGTATTTAATTATATAAATAGATAAATATATTAATTAATAAAATGGATAAACTTATAAAATATACAACATCGCCTGCATTTTTATTTTGTGGTGTTGGAAAATATTTTTTATTAATAAATATGCTAACGGCACATATGAAATATAGAAAAATTCCTTACAATATAAATAAAATATTATATATATATAATTTATTTCAAATAATTATTAATTTATATATGATATATGGTTTAATTGAATTTCTATCTTTTCCTAATATATTTAGTATAAATAAGGCATATTCAAAAAATATAGAATATTTTACATATATTCACTATTTGTCTAAATATCTAGATTATTTTGATACATATTTTATAATTTTAAAATGTAAAAGTGCAGAACAATTATCTTTTTTGCATGTATATCATCATAGTACTATTGGTGTAATTTGGGGATATTTATTATTTAATGGTGATGCAAATGGAACTGCATCTTTTGGTTGTTTTATAAATAGTATTATTCATTTTATTATGTATAGTCATTATTTAATTACATCGATGGGATATAAAAATCCTTTTAAAAAATATATTACACAATTACAACTTGCACAATTTGCATGTTGCATAATTCATTCATTTATGGTTTTACTATACGAAAATGTTGTACCAAAAAAATATATGTTTTTAGAACTATTATATCATATTAGCATGATTATTTTATTTAAAAATTTTTATAATAAATCTTACAAAAAAATTATATAAAAAGAAGACGCTATATATAGATAGCTAGGGCGCCACAACAAACAACAACTATATTATAATGTCACGAAGATATAATAAGAAATCTCACTTTGACGAATTGAGAAAGAATGAACTAACATCACGAGCTGGATATGGATGGGAGGAAGGAGAGGAGGAAAAATTACTTTCAATGAGACTTGCGAAGTCATCTTTTGACGATATTGCAGTTGAACTTAAACGAACATCGCGAAGTATTCAAACTAGAATTTATCAATATATTTGTCGTCTTGTAGAAAATGAAAATGCTAATGAAGAAGAACTTTTGTCAAAATATGATGTAAATCCAGATGACCTTAAAGAGTTCAAGACAAAACGCGATGAATATTTTACTAAAGTTAATGCGCGCAAACGTCCTTCTAGATATAACAAAGATGATGGTAAACCTTATATTCAAAATGAACCTCGTAATATTAATAACGACATTCGCAATGAACTAAATGTTATTCGTCAAGAAGTTAGAGATTTACGACGTGAACTGCGCGATATTCGTGATCGCACCTAATGAATATTTAACAAGTTCATTAAAATAGAAATTGCACTAATTAATGCATCTATTTTTCCTAAATCATAATTCACAAAACCCTTATCTACCTCTTCATTATTTTTATCTAATTCTATTAACATAGTATCATTTTTAGTTGATATCTGAATATATTTAACATTCGAAACATCGATTTTAATATTAGATAATATCAATGTTTTTGCTATTTTTTGGTCATTATTTATAATAGTTTTATTAGCATTATTTAATGTAATATCTTTATTATCATATGTATTCTCTGTATTCTTAGAACTATTATTTACTATGTTAGTAAATATATTATAATTAATTGATTTTTGTGCTCTTCTTAATTTTCTAAGAGATACTAAATAATTAGTATATAAATACTTTTCGTTATCATTTGAACATTTCCTATATTCTAATCCTTTTTTATTTTTAACTATATTATTTTTAGGATTATCTATCATACTGACTAGAAAACATTCTGTATATGTTAATGCAATAATTAATAGTATAATCATTAATTTTTTCATTTTGTAAATAGTTTATAATTAATAACTAGCAATCAATTTTTATTATAAAATTATATAAAAATTGATAATCCTTATATATTACTACTATCGCTAAAACTAATGGATGATGATATGTGGAACTTATTTAATGAGATAAAAAATGAAGAAGATAAACAATTAAAGATTAGCGAAGGGATTGATGATAATAATGCCAATGAAATAAAATGCAATTGTGGATGTTCTGAATTTATTATTGAAGATAATATGCATATATGCAAAAAATGTAGTTCAATAGTATCTAAAGTTATAGAAAATACGGCAGAATGGAGATATTATGGCAATGAAGACAATCGCGATGGTGACCCTTCTCGTTGTGGTATGCCAACTAATAATCTTCTTCCTAAATCATCAATAGGTTCTATGATAGGTAGTGGTTATAAAGATAGTATGGATATGCGAATAATTCGTAAATTTCAAATGTGGAATAGTATGCCTTATGATGAAAGAACATTATGGAATGTATTTGATAAAATGACAGCAAATACTATTAACAATGGTATTCCTCAAAAAGTAATAGATGATGCTAAAGTTTTATATAAAAAAGCAGCAGAAAAAAAAATATCTCGTGGAGATAATAAAGATGGTTTGATAGCATCTTGTATTTATCACGCTTGTCTTCTTAATAAAATTCCTAAAAGTTCAAAAGATATTGCATTAATGTTTAACATATCTCATGTAACTTTAAATAAAGGTAATACTAGGTTTCAAACATTATTACAAATTAATGTGTCTTCTCCCGATCCTATCGATTTTATTTCCCAATATGGCAATAATTTAAATATGTCCATCCACGATATTAATAAATGTAAGGAATTAGTTAAATTAATTGAAGAAAATGAAATTATGAATGATAATTCACCTACATCTTCAGCCGCAGGTATATTATATTATTATTCTATGGTAAAAGGTCTTGGATACTCTAAAAAAAACTTTGCTAAAGCATGTAATGTATCTGAAGTTACTATTATAAAATGTTATAAGATTATTAATATTTTTCATAATTTTATTATTACACATAAAAGTAAAATATTCTCGTAAATATTAGATTATATTTAATCCCATTATAATGTAAATGATATGACGAAAGATGATTTATTTTCATCAATATGTAATGGAGATATACAGAATAGTATATTATTAAGCACAAATATTCTATATATTACTGGTTCTTTTGATACATTAGAATTAATTTATATAGATATATGTTCGTATATAGGTTCATTTATATATATAACCGATATTAGTAAATTAATAGATATATATGATAATTTGCAAATTTTAATAAATACAGATAAGGTATCAATCAAGAATATTTACCTACTAATAACAAAAATGTGTATTTTATGTGATATATATAATAAACATCCAGTTGCAAAATGTGGAAATATGTCAATCGCTATTTTAAAAAATAAAATTGCTCATATTTTAAATGAAAATGATATGAAATTATCACAAAATGGTATTATGCGTTTTGACGGAGTTTTACCTCCACATAATCATGAAAATTATGGCGCAGCTCTTCATATTATAGCAATTATAATAAAAACTATTAAAAGTACAGATGATTTATCGTATGAAAATACAGATAAATTAATAGATATATCTAATAATCTTCGTTTAGTAATAGATTATATATTAAGAAAAAAATTAAAATTTGAAACTAAATTTTATAGTAGCGATGATGATATTTCTTGGTTTATATGGGGAATATATAGTATATTATATAAAGAAAAAGTATTTGATAATGCTTTTTTTTTATACAATTATGAATTTAAAAAAAAATATAAAATACAAAGACAAGGAATAATATATTCTCTCGCATTAATATGTATATATATTCATAAAAAAGATATATCTCCTGGATGGTCAAATAAAGAGATTAATGTTATAAATAAAATAGATGAAATATCTATTAAATTATATAACGAAATACGTAAAGATATTCTTAAAAAACATCCAGAATTAATAGATAAAAATAAAACTAGAATTGATAAAGATAAGGATAAAGAAAAAGATAGCGATGGTTTAGATTTTATATTAAATTATGTTCCTGAAATAGATAGTAATAAATTAGATAGTATAATTAATGATAAGTTAAATAATGATAAAAATAATGAACCTGTTAGAATTATAGATGCAAAATAATACTATATAGATACTATATAGAATTATACAAGTATTTTATTATAATTTTTTATTATGTCTTGTTTTGATATGCTAATTGCAGCAATATTATCATCCTTATTGTATTTAATTTTATTTAATCTATTTATTAAATTTTTTAAATTTGTTAATTTATATATTTTAATAAACCAATGTGTATTTATATTATCATCGTCACTTCGTATTTTTGTAAATCCGGCATTTGAACCTACGCGTCTTATAGATATTGTAGATTTTTCTTTTTTTATAAATTTATACCATTTTGCAGGTATTATTTTTATAGGTTTTTTTCTATTATATTGTTTTCTTATCCATATTTGAAAGATAGTTTTAATTTTCTTATTTTTTCCAAAATATGTAAATGAATTTAATGGAAGTCTAACTTCATATTTTAAATGATAATTTAAAGGAAATGATTTTTTAAAACTTGATTTTTTAAAACTAATAGGTAAAATAAATGATATACTTTTAGCTTTTAATACATTTGCAGAATGTTTAATAAATTTAATTGCCATAGAAGATTTGCTACCAAATGGTGGATTACCAATTATATGGCATTTGCAATTTGAATTATTATTTATTTTCAAAAAATTAGCTTTAATAACTTCTGTATGTTCTGGTTTTATATCATAAAATAAATAATTATTTGTTAATTCTTTTATTATTCTTATAAAAGAACCAGCTCCTGCACTAGGTTCAATTATTAACTCGTTGTTTTTTATTTTTACATATTTTTTAATTGCATTATAACATATATTAACAGCATTTTCATTTGTATAGAATTTATTAAGAGATATATTATTGTTATTATTGTTATTAAAAATCATATCATCTCTTTTATATAATATTTTTAAAATAAAAAATGATTTTAATATATATAAAGTTATTTTATTAAATTAATATATAATTACAATATGACAATAGACCATACATATTTCTCAACTATTAATACACAAGAGAAGGCATATATCTTAGGACTTATTATTTTTAATATTAAGGAAAATAGCAAAGATAAAATAGTTGTAGAATTAGAATTTAGTAATGAACTACTTAATGAAAGTAGTGTATCATTGTCTTATTTTATGTATAATAAACTATGTAATAGTGATAAAGATAATTACTATTATTATAATAATATAGATAGATTAATTGAAATTCTAAAAAAAATTGGAAAAGTTAATTATGATAATTACAATATTCTAGATTTGACAATAACATCTATGTATATTATAAAAGATATATTTGTTAAACATTTAGATATAGATTTAGATTCTGATTTATATTTGATTAATAGTAAATATTATGATCTATCATTATTTATGAATACTATTTATAATAAAGATTCTAATTTAATAAATAACATAGTAAAAGCATATATTGAAAAAAATGGTAAAATATATAATAATTGTTTATACTTTAAAATGTATAATTACAATACTTTAAAACAACTTGGCGAAATATATAAAATTCCTAATAAAATTTTAAAAGAAGATGTAAATGTAATAAATGAAAAAGATACATATACTATTGAATATAAAAATTCTAATATGATAGATTTCTTAGGGAAAATATATTCAAATAAGAATTATACAGATGATTTATATATTAATAATTCTATTTATAATTTTACAAATTATACTAATGTCAGACCACTTTTAAAAATTATAAAAGTTGATAATGATGCTATAGTTCCTACAAAGAATAATTATTCTGACGCAGGACTAGACTTAACTATTATAAAGGAGAGCAAACGGCTTAATAGTGATACTATATTATACGATACTGGTATTAAATTAGAAATTCCTAATGGTTATTATGTTGAAATAGTTCCGAGAAGTTCAATTAGCAAGTCTGGTTATATGTTAGCTAATAATATTGGTATTATAGATCAAGGATATACAGGGAATTTATATGTTGCCTTAAGAAAAATTAATAAAGATTGTGAAGATTTAGTATTGCCTTATAAATGCTGTCAAATTATTATGAAAAAACAAATATATCCTAAAATAGTTATAGAGGATGAAACAAATAATGCAAATATTAAAATAAATAATACCGCGCGCGGCGAAGGAGGGTTTGGAAGTACTGATAAATAATTACATAATTATATAATATTGTAAATAGAATATATATAAGTATTGATAGTATTGATAATATTGATAATATAATTAAAAGGGTAATTGGTAGAATATATACATTATTATTAATATTGTAGTAGTCTATATATATAAACCATAAATTTCTAATAAATTCATTATTATAATAATTTACTATTAAATAAATTATATTAATTAGTTCGTCATTAATAAATGGGTTCATGAGATAATATTTTATATGAAATCATATTATCATTTTTTTATTTTACATAATTTATTAGATATTATCATTCTAAAATCATTGATAATATTTGTTATGAATTTTATTATGAATTTCTTCATAATTTTCTAAGGTATAATTAACAAAAAATATGTTTTTAGAATAAAAATCACTACATATAAATATATTATTATATAAATTTTTTATTTTTTCTCTTATAATAATACTATTAACACCAATATTCCATAAATATAAGGAAGGTTTTTTTATTGGATATACTATATTCATATTATTTATAAGATGATTTTGAATATTATATTCATTTAATATACATTCATCATTATAAATGAATAAAGGGTCTATGTTATATTTTGAAATATTATTAAATATTTTTCTTTTATCCTTTGAAAAATATTTTATTTTTAATAAATTATCCTTAGACAATGCTAAGATAATAATTTTTGATAATTGATATTTATTTAAATTGTTTGTTGTTAAAATAATGTTATTATCAATATCCGTGTTTATATCCTTAATTTCTGTGTTATATATTATTGTACCATTATTTTTTTCAATATATGACAACATTTTTTTTATAAGTAAACTGCTATCATCATCGACTATATAAAAATCATTATATTTAATTAATTCATTATTAAATAAGGTAATACCAAATAATCCAGATATATTACAATATATACTAGAATAGTTATTAATATTATTTTGCAAATATATATAATCATTTAGCGGCAATATAGTGTGACATAATTTATCAAAAGATTGAATATTTATTATTTTATTAGGTAATAATTTTGCTTTATTTATAACATTATTTATAATATTAATTATTTTTTCATTAAAATTTAAATTATACTTGCTATATTTTATAGAAAATTTATTTAATAATTGTATATATAATGTATGATTTTTGTTGAATATTTTATAATTAATTATATCATTAATGCAATTATTATTTTTATCTATAATAGTAACTTTTAATCCACTATCAATACATCTAATAGCAGAATATAAACCTGCTAAATTACATCCTATAATAGTTACATTACTCATTTTTAATTAATAATTATTAATTATTATTTACATATATTTTATATATAAAATATTAGTCTGTGCGTAGCTTAAAATATAATAAAAAAATCTTTATTTAATAAAAGTATTATTTAAATATTATATATTCAATGGGTGCAAAATCTTCACGGCAATATACTTATCAACAATATTATGATGCTATGAAAAAAAGTGGTAAACATAAAGATATCGATTTAAAGAATATTGATATAAACACCATAGACCCTTATGAAATATTTAACATATCAAAAGATTTTACATGGATTGAATTAAAAGAATCATTTAGAAAAATGGCAATGCAATTTCATCCAGATAAACCTGATGGAAATAAAGATATATTTAATATTATAACTCATTGTTTTGAAAAACTTGCATATGAATATAAGAAAAGAGAAGAAGACCTATCGCATATTGAATTAAAAAAACAATCTTCGGAATATTTTAATAAAATTATATCAGATCAAGTTCCTCATCCGAGTATAATTAATACTAAAGACAATGAACCCTTTGCAAAACGTTTTAATAAAAATTTTGAAAAATGTAAAGTATATAGTGATGAGGTAGAGTTTGGATATGGCGAAAGTATGGAAGAGTCAACAAATATAAGAGAAGATATTAAAATAGATAAATTAGTTAAAAAAAAAATAGATAATAAAAGTTTTAATGAATTATTTAATAGTCGCGTTCCAATAAATAAACAATTAGTTAAATATAAAGAACCTGAACCCTTATTATTAGCAAAAAATCTACAATTTACAGAATTAGATAATAAGCGCCCTGATGATTATAGTAGTAGTTATAGAAAACAAAATTCTTTATCATATACCGATTATATGAAGGCTCATGATGGAACGCGTTTAATAGATACATCTATAATTAAAGGAAAAAAAGAGTTTAAAAGTGTAGAAGAATATGAAATATATAGAGATAATAATGCTAAAAAAGAATTATCTGCTAAAGAATTAAAATTACAAGAAATTAAAAGATTAAAAGAAGAAAAAGAAGAAGCACTGAGATTAGAAAGATTAAAAAAATATGATAATAAAATAGAAATGTCTTATGAAAAAGCGAATAGATTATTTTTAAAATAATTTATTAATAATTATTTATTATTTAGTCGTAATAATAATTTATCCTTATTTTTATCTGTATCATTCCATCCATCTGTAAATAATTTTTTAGATCTTTCTTTATCTAAATACATTAATGAATTTTTTGAAAATTTACGCCCCCACATAAAACGATGAATATCTATATTATTATCTATTACATTATTTTCTATTATTTTATCATTTTTAAATTCACCATCTATGTAATATTTATCTTTATATTTTTTTGAAAATGTATTTCCGGATATATAGGGAATATAAGAACTACATAAACAAAAATCTATTAAATCATTAATATTATCAAAATTATTTTTTTTTTCATTTTTAATATTAAAAATAGAAACTACATTTGATGCAACAATAGATATATTATTTATATCTTTTGTATCTACATTCGAATATCTTAATTTTAAATTTTTTTCGATATTGTTTTGAAAAGTTTTTATATCATTATGAAAATAAATTTTATTTACATTTTTTCCAATAGAAAAATCCCATAAATCATCGTGGTTTTCTAAGTCTTTTTCTTGTGAATATAATAAAGCACACCATGCACCACCTGAAACACCAGTTATATTATATTCACTAATAGGTATATTTTTTTTTATATATCCTATAACACCCATACTATAAGGTAAATATAAACCAGTTCCAAAAATATTTATATTTACATAAGCTCTTGTCATATATATATTACTTAATAATATAAAAATATAACTTATATTTTTTAATACTCTCATAATATATAACCTTAATATATTATTATATTATTTTCCATTTTTTCTTTTCTTCAGTTAAATCTCTTTTTCGCATATATGTTAAAAATTTCATGACATTTTCTTCATTTCCTTTAGAAAAGAAAATATTTAAATCATTAATACATCTTTTATTTTTATGAATACATGCTAAAATTATATCATTCATTATATTTTTGTAACTATCTGAAATAAAAGGGGGTTGAGTAATTAACCATGTATTTCTCATATTTGAATAGAATAGTTCATCTATTATTATTTCTTGTTCTACATTATTATCATATGTTATTTTTAAAATATTATTATCTATCACTAATACACTAATTTCGTTATTTAAATATTCCATTTTAATATATATATATATATTATTTAATTTATATTTATGCTTATGTATAAAATTAATTATTATATACATTTATGAATATAATATATATTATATGATAAAATGCAATATTATGATTTAATTATAGTAGGTGCTGGACCTTCTGGACTTGCATTAGCGCATACTTGCGCTAATATATATAGAAAAATATTAATAATAGATAAAGATTATAGTATAGGAGGAATACATCGTGTTAAAAGAGATTATTATGGAATATATACCGAATATGGTCCACGAATATATATGACAAATTTTTATAATTTTATTAATATTATTAAAGAATTAGGTTTAGATTATAAAACATTATTTAAAAACTATAAATATAATTTTATATCAAATTTGTTATTTAGAAATAATTTAACCTTTTATGAAAAATATATATTAGCTCGTGCATATTTGCGATATTTATTTAATGATAATTATGGAAAAAACACTAATTTATATGAATATATTCAATTTTATAAGTTTAATACAAATTCAATAAATATTATAGATAGTATATGTGTATATTTAGATGATGGTAATACTATGACGTATAGTTTAAATAAATTTATTAAATTATATGATATTTTATTTTGTAGTAAAATATTAGTGCCTTCAAAAACATTGGATTACTATTTTTTCAATATATGGAAAAAATATTTAGAAGATAAGGGAGTAGAATTTATATTAGAAAATGAGATATCAAATATTAATATAATAGGCGATAGTGTGTCTTGTATAGATTTGACAAATGGTAATAATTATGGATGTGTAAATTTAGTATTGGCGGTACCTCCTAAATCATTATTAGGCATAATAAAAAATAATGAAATATTAAAAAATTCATTTGGAAATTATGAAGAATTAAATTTATGGGTTGATAATACTAAATATAGAGATTATATATCAATTACATATCATTTTAAAAATAATGTTAAATTATTTGACACAAATGGTTTAACATTAAATACGGAATGGGGAATAATAGCTATAAATTTAAATGATTATTGTGAAAAAGTTGAGAATACAAATTACCCTGTTATAAGTATTATGATTACATTATGTGATAGAAAAAGTAATTTTAACAAAAAGTCTGCCAATGAATGTAGTACAGACGAATTAATTAATGAGACTTATAGACAATTAAGTACATGTTATATAAATTGTGAGGGGATTATAGATTATGATTATTATGCTGTTATAAATCCAAATAATTATTATGATAATAATAAAAACAGATGGAAATGTACAGATAATGCATATTATAACAATTTAAATGAAAATTATATTGATTTTAAAAGTAAAACAATATGTAATTTATATACATTAGGAACTCATAATGGCAGAAGTTATATTCCTTTTAATTGTATTGAAAGTGCTATTTCCAATAGTATATCTTTAGGTTGTGAATTATATTCTGACATACGTAAAAAATATTATATAAAACGAGGTATTTATTTAAAAGATATTATTATTAGTTTTATATGTTCTATGTATATTCTTATAATTTATTTTAATATATATTATTCGATAATACAAATGGAAAGAGGATTGATTATGTTGTTACATTCAATAATTATAGGATTAATATTATATATTATAATGGTATTTGTATTTAAACAAAATGATAAAATAGCTGAAAATAGAAGCATTCTTATATCTGCAATTATATTAATATATATGATATTGTTTGGTCACGATTTACCTTATCAATTCAATAAAAATATATAATAAATTATAATAAATTATAATAAATTATAGACTATCATGTATACTTCTTTATTTTTTTGCAAAAAATTATCTGTTTTTGATATATTATCATCATTATATAATAAAAATGTATTATCACCATTTAATTCAGTAGAACAAATAGACATATAATGACCACTTGATGTATTACCTACGTGTAATGCCATTGATGATAATTTATAATTTATATCAATGTTTGTATTAGATAAAATAGTACCTTTACTGAAGCAAAGATTTTCGTTAATATTTACAGGTTTTATATTTTTTATATTAGGATTTATAAATCTATTTATTACTATAAATAGAACATTTGGTAAATTCCATAATTTTGAAGTTTTTACATATTCTGTTTTTTCATTGCATTTATCACAAACCCAATCATTAATATATTCAGTATCTGCTAAAAAATCTTGTAACATATTAATTATATTAGGATTTTCAATATGTTCGGGTATATTTAAATGTAAACAACTTATAAGTTCGAAATTATATAATGTATAACTACATTTATTGCATTTTGTTATATTAAGTAAAAATCCATGTGTTTTATTTTGCCATAAAGACATTTTATTATGACAATTTTTTACATAATTATAAATATATTGTTCATTTAAATATTTACTATTTTTTAAAGCTATAATATAGTCGTCATAATTATTATATGTAATTCCATTAATTATTTTATATTTATCCTCTATATTATTAAAATCTAGAAGTGTATTATGATATTTTTGATTATTATTTAATTCTTCTATTATTTTTTCATTCATAAATATCCATAATTCAGTAATATCTATTTGTTCTCCGTAATTAAATATATGTCCAAAAATATTATATATTTTTGTTACAAATTTTTTAGGCAATATTGATTTATTTTCTACATGCATTAGTATTAATAATTCTCTCAGATTTGAAATTAATGAGTTTTCTTCTATATCATTATATGATAACAAAATATTTCTTAAAATATCATTTCTACATATAATTTGTACTAAACTATTTATAGCACAAGTAAATCCTAAATTTGCAAGTCCTTGCATTTTAATATATATTATAAATTAATTATATCTTATATATTAGAATTATTAATATAAAATTTATAATGAAAACAAATTTTAATAAAACAAATAAAGAAACAAGTTTGGCAAAATTTGAAAAGTTTTCAAATCCTAATAAATATGATGTGACTTGGGTGAATAGAAATTTTGCTAGTGAAAAAATGTCTAATGAAAAAAAAATACAACTAAAAAAAACAGGTTTTTATTCTTTGAATTTAAATTTGAACACTAATGGATACATATATGTTGGTATAATATTTATAATTTTATTTAGTGCAATTCTTGCAATTAATATTAATGCTTTTTTGTGGATTTCGAAACTTGAAAAAATTAATTGTGATTGTAGCAATAACTATATGAGAAATTATATTAAATATTTTCTATATTTTATGATACCTGTTCTTATAATACAATTATGTTTAGCTATATTTGTTACTATTATTGTATTTTATATGAAAATAAATAATATTACATCAATATCTAAATTATATAATTTGAATTATATATCTTATAAAGCTATACAATTCTTAATGATTATTGTATTTTACATAACTATTTTATTTACTATATGTTATATTATTAATGTATATTTTGTTATAATATATATCAATAGACTAAAAGAATTAAATTGTGAATGTAGCGAAGATATCAGAAGAGAGGTTTATTGGATCTATAATATAATTATGGCTTCTATTATTGTATTTCTATCATTCAAATTTTAATATCTATATTATTATCAATTTCATATTTTACTTTTATAATCCCTATAATATTTTCCGGATTAAACTTTCATTTTCGTTTAGAATTTGATCGTTATAATTAATAATTATATCTCATATATTAGAAGAATTGATATAATTATAATGAAAAGAAGTTCAAAAAAAGAAAATTTTCAATCTAAAGATTTATTAAATTATAAAAGTAAAAAATTAAATAACAATGATTATTCTTACACAAATAATATACAATATTCTTATCAAACAGGTTTAGTGCCATTTACAATATCAATATTATTATCTATTATAATTCTTGTTATTAATATAAATGCTAGTATATGGATTAATAAACTTGAAAAAATAAATTGTGCTTGTAGTGAAAGTTATATGCGTAGTTATATTAAATACTTTTTATATATCTTTATTCCTATATCATTATTTAACATATTGTTTCATATATATGCCTATATCAATGCCATAAATATATGCTTTAAATTATCTAAATCAATGTTTCTAATATATATTATATTAAGTACTATGTATTTTATATATGTTTTAACTAATATAGTTATTTCTATAATATTTATTAATAAATTAAAAGAATTAAATTGTGAATGTAGCGAAGATATTAGAAGAGAGGTTTATTGGATATATAATATAGTTATAGCATCACTTATATGTATTATATTTTCTGTTGTTGCATTAATTTCAATATTTTATGGAAGTATGTTTAAATACAAAAGTTTGTAAAAATTTATATAACATGACAAATTATATAACATGACAAATTATATAACATGACAAATTATTTAATCTAGGTCGTCTGTTGAATTATTTTTAACGGGAGTTTCTGTATCATCGTCATTTTCATCTGCGGCACTCATACCTCCCGGCATACCTCCTGCCATCCCTGATAAATCTGGCATTCCTGCAGGCATTCCTTGACTATATAGTTTTTGCATTAAAGGGTTAACTTTTTCTTCAATTTCTTTCTGTTTATTTTTATAAACTTCGACGTCAGAAGTTTTATTTTCATCAAACCATTTTAATCCTTCTTCAACTATTGGGTCAACTTCCTTTTTAATTTCATCAAGAATTGGCGGAGAACCTTCGCGTTTAGTCATAGAGTTTCTTAGATTGTATAAGTAATTCTCTAGACCATTTTTAGTTTCAATGAGTTCTTTCTGTTTATTATCTTCATTTTTATATTCTTCTGCTTTTTTAATCATTTCTTCTATTTGTTCTTTTGATAGGCGACCCTTATCATTAGTGATAGTAATATTGTTAGTTTTCTTTGTTGATTTTTCTTCTGCAGTAATATTCATAATACCATTTGCATCAATATCAAATGAAACTTCAATTTGTGCTTGACCGCGAGGCATAGGCGGAATTCCATCTAGATGAAAACTTCCTAGAAGATTATTATCTTTAGTAAATCCTCTTTCACCTTCATAAATCTTAATATCAACTCCGGGTTGATTATCAGAATATGTTGAAAATACTTGTGATTTTTTAGTAGGAATAGTAGTATTACGTTCAATAATTTTAGTCATTACACCACCGGCTGTTTCAATACCTAGGGAAAGTGGTGCTACATCTAGAAGAAGCAATTCGTTTGTTTTGCTATTACCTTGTCCTGTTAGAATTGATGCTTGTACTGCTGCACCATAAGCAACAGCTTCATCTGGATTTAGCGATTTGTTTAATTGTTTACCATGGAAATATCCTGACAATAATTCTTGAATTCGTGGAATACGTGTACTACCGCCCACTAGAACTATTTCATCAATATCTCCTTTGCTCATTTTAGCATCTTTTAGTAGACGATCAAGTGGTTCAAGTGTTCTTTGAAATACTTTATCTGCAAGAGATTCAAATTTAGCACGTGTAAGTGTTGTGTTATAATCTACACCATCAATAAGAGAATCTACTTCGATAGTTGTTGTTGTTGCAGAAGATAGATTTTTTTTAGCTTTCTCGGCAGCAATATTAAGACGTTTAAGAGCACGAGCATTTTCTCTTACATTTTTCTTATGTTTTTTATTAATGTCATCGCATAAATAATCTACTATTAGATTATCAATGTCAGAACCTCCAAGATGAGTATCTCCACCTGTTGCTTTAACTTCAAAAATACCACCATCAAGTGTTAGAATAGACACATCGTGAGTACCACCTCCACAATCAAATACTAAAATATTTCGCTCCTTTTTATCACCTGTTTTATCAAGACCATATGCAATAGCAGCGGCAGTTGGTTCGTTGATAATGCGAAGAACTTCTAAACCTGCGATAGTTCCAGCATCTTTAGTTGCTTGTCTTTGTGAATCATTAAAATAAGCAGGAACAGTAATAACTACTTTCTTTAGCGGATGTCCCAGATATGATTCTGTAGTTTCTTTAAGACGTTGAATTACCATCGCAGAGATTTCTTCAGGGTGAAAGCTTTTATTTTCGTTTTTATATTTAACATTAATTAGTGGTTTATTGTTATTATCACCCGTAACATTAAAAGACCATAGTTTAACATCCTCTTGAACTACATCATCATTAAATTTTCTACCAATAAGACGTTTTGTATCGTATACTGTATTTTTAGGATTCATAGTAGATTGATTTTTTGCAGCATCACCTACTAATTTCTCTTCATCACTAAAAGATACATATGATGGGATAATTCGAGATCCTGTTTGAGTATCTGGAATAATTTCAACTCTGTCATTTATCCAAATAGCCGCACAACTAGTAGTAGTTCCAATATCAAAACCAGCGGCGATGTCCTTGTTATCTGTCATTATACTTGTTATCTTTTTTCTATACATATAATATATGTAAAATCTTTATATATTTTTACATTTACTTTGATATACTTTTTTTTAATTAGATTTTTAAATTTGAGTACATAATTTAAAAAGTTTTGAAAAATATAAAAGTTTTCTAAAAATATTTAAAAAATAAAATTATGTACTCGTTTTTTTTCGGTAGGTGTAATTAAAATATTTTAATATTATTAAGTATAAGTATACGTATATAAATATGATAGTTGATTTAAATAACACAACAGAATATGATAAACAAATAATATATTTAGATTCTAATAATGCTACATTTAATACATCAGGATTTTTTGATTTTTACATAGATATAGAAAATCCTATTAAAAATATATCAAGTATTAAAATTATAGAAGCTTCTATAATATTAAATAGATCTAATTTGGATTATAATGATATATATTATTTCGAATTAAATGATTATAATAGAATAAGCACATATATTAAAAATAAAGGTTCTTCTTATAATTATTTTGATGCAATTCCTTATAATCACGCAGATTATCATACAAATGGTTCTTGTAAATTTAAGATTTTTTATGCTTTAACAAGTTCGAACTGGACTGACCCTACACTTTATACATTAAATCCTATAGAACATAATACAAAAAGATTTAATATTAAAATAAAAGATAAAACATTTGCCTTATTAAACAAACTTAATGGCGAATCATTTAAATTAACTATTTGTGTATATACTATAAAAAAAAATATATATGGATAATTGATTATAATATAATTACAAGAATATTACCAATATATGAATTTAAACATTATAAATAGTTGTAAAGTTTGTTATTATAATTATCTGGTATTTTTTTATTTATGTTTAAATTATATAATTCCTTATTACGATGATGTTATTATTAGTTTGCAAATACATTCTATTAAACTTCTTCTAGAAAATAATTCATTGAATATGAGAAAAATTAAAAAAATAAGAATGATTGAGTTTATTAATAATTTAAATAATAGCGACAAACTTATATTAAATAAAGAAAAAGAATTAATTTATGTAGAATATGATATATATAATAACTCAAAACATATAAATAATAATATGGATTTAAATTACTCTAATGACGCTAGTGACGCTAGTGACGCTAGTGTCATAAGATATGCAATTAATGTAAATGTTTCTAATGATACAAACAATGCTAATGAAGCAAACTATACAAGTGACACAAGTGACACAAGTGACACAAGTGACACAAGTGACACAAGTGACACAAGTGACACAAGTGATACAAGTGACACAAGTGACACAAGTGA
>Ga0129333_10002122_pt1 | contig 18338 bp, 23 predicted proteins | sample CPB6_08_DNA_FD_94474 | JGI IMG/M metagenome (GOLD analysis project Ga0129333, IMG submission 94474) | Freshwater to marine salinity gradient microbial communities from Chesapeake Bay, USA - CPBay_Sum_0.6_0.8_DNA | ecosystem: Environmental > Aquatic > Marine > Coastal | place: USA: Chesapeake...
CCTGATTCGCCCACTCGTTCACCCGTCGTTGACCCATGACGGTGAATCGGTCGGGGTCCTTCACCACCATGGCGATGTCGGAATGCTTCGTGAGCACGAAAGCGTCCGAGCCCGCACGCAAGCCGCCACCCGCGATGCGCAGCACCGGGGATTCGCGGTGCAGGATCTCATACATCTCGTACCAGTGTTCTTGGGCGCCCGCTCCGAACAAATCCACGTCGTCGAGATTCACCGGACACGACATCGGCCCGAGCTGGTGGTTGATGTGCTTCGGTTGCCGCGCTTGGTTCGATTCGCTCATCGCCGGCCCCCTCCGCTCGCGACTGCTTCGCATCAGCCTAGAGAACCTCGACTCACGGAATTTGCCCGTGGCTCGTTTCGGGTCGACTCAAAACACCAGGACAAACGCGATTTTGCCGGCGTTCAACGCGAGGTCCCCGAATTCATCCGTGAAAAGGGCGGTAACCACATCGACCCGATCGCGGACACAACACCGAAAAACACCCGCTGGCTCGATCGACTTCATCTGCTCTCACTCGCGAGGAGTCGGACGCCGTCCCACGGCAAAGTGGCAGCACGGAGAAAGTTGCAGCACGGCCAAATAAAAGTTTTTTTCGCCCACGAAAGACTCCCCCGATTCACGGCGCCGTCGTAGTTTCTCGGAGTCGTTTGATGCACATCATCTCTCCGATGATGAATGCACGTTCACCATGGGAGTTTGTACCTACATGAAAATTCGAGCAACTTTGCTGACACTCGTCGCCATCGTCGGGGCCTCTCTCCTGGTTTCGAACACTTCGCAGGCATCATCGGCGACCTACTCCGACACCGGCACCCTCACCACGAACGGCAGCTGGGCAAACACTCTGACGTTCACCGACCCGAACGTGACGGCGACCTTCGACGTCACGAACACCTACTACAAGGCTGTCGCATCGGACAACACCTGCATGCGCACGGACGCTTGTGCTTGGTGGGGAGTCGACGAGCAAAGTGGCTTCTATTGCAGTGATTTGGGAGCGAATGCCAATGCTCAATGCAGGTCGACGAGCCTGGTGAACTCGGTGCTCGCTTACACGCCGAACTCCGTCGCATACGAAGAAGGAGTCACCTGGACCTGGGCCAGTAATCCCCTCTGCGGAACGCGGTACCCGAAGCCATCCAACCCGAACATTCTCTGCGAGGACGTTTCGACCGTGACCATTCAGTTCTCGGCGCCGGTGTCGAACGCGATTCTCCACTTGGCGAACATCGGCGGTAATGGAAACCGCATCACCTATCGATCGGCTGACTTCTCCCGAGGATTCGACTACACGTTGTATTCGAAGTGGAACCTCACGTCGGGGCAGCAAATCGAAATGCTTTCTGGAGAAGACACCACGAACATCACCGTCGATGGAAGCACCATTCGAAGCAAGTACATCCCCCAGGGCGTCGGAGCTCGTCCGGGCGTCGGAGAGTGCGCGTACAACTCTCAAACTTGCCGAAACAAGAATGGCACCGGATCGGGTTCGTTCTTGATTCACGGGACGTACTCGACGATCACGTTCGATATCGACCTCGGCTTCAGCCTCGTCAACTACGGCTGGAACGAGACGCCGACCGACTCTCTCGTCGACTCCGTTGGAAACGACTGGGTGCCCGAAGGTGTTTCGGTGCAGCTCTCTTTCTACGAGTCCGGCCCGGCGCTTCCGACCACGACGACGGTGGGTCCTTCGACCACCACACCGTCTTCGAATGGAACACCCACATTGCCCGAAACGGGATCTTCCGGACAGCGCGGAACCATGATCGCCGCAATGATGGTGATCCTCGGAGCACTCGTGGTGTTCCGCGTTCGGCGGTTGACGTCGCGCTGAACCAACGTTCCGCTGGCTCCCAGTGCCGCGGGTCAGATTTCGAATCCTGCCGTGGGATTCTGAGTTGCTATTCGAGGCGCCCGTAGCAACTTGGTCTGCGCCTGCTGTTGGCCATCTCTAATGGTTGCCAACCAAAGGTTCACGGCCACTGGCGCCCCCGGCAGGGATCGAACCTGCGACCTGCGGTTTAGGAAACCGTCGCTCTATCCCGTGGAAACCCATCTAAATGAGGACTTCTGACGCTCATTCGTCGCGCTGTCCCGTGAGTGACCCGTGAAATGGCATCGAAGTCCAAGAGTGTGCAAGGGCGTATGCGCTGTGGAGAGGCGGATCAACAGTTTCTGCCGTGAGCAACATAACCCACCCCGAAAGTCGCGCAAGCGAGTGGATGTCCCAGCACGATGTCCTTCGCGAACTCGGCATCTCACGATCAACGCTGCACAAGTGGCGTGCCGAGGGTCGAGGCCCCGGCTTCCGGAAACTCCCAAATGGGGAGTTGCGTATCCGCCGTTCCGACTTGAACGAGTGGGTAACTTCGATGGAGTTGGTGGCCTGATGGGTCGCCGTCAAGCCTCCCCCGTCCGGGTATTCGACAAGATCGCCGAACGCCCGGATAAGAAGTCGCCCTACATCGTTCGCTGGGTCGTGAACGGTGAAGAGCACGCGCAGTCTTTCAAACTGAAGAGCCAAGCGCGTGCGTACCACGCTCGCCTCATCACGGCGATTGCCGACCACGAGCGATTCTCAACCGAGACCGGCGTGCCGGTGTCGTGGGAGTTGTCGAACCTCACTGCTGCGGTGTTGTGCCACCAATGGGTGTCGAGCAAGAAGTCGCAGTGGGAGGTCAAGACTCGTGAGTCGAACGTTGCGCCTCTCGCTGAGATGCTCGTCGAGCTCGTGCCCGCACGCAGCCCAAAGCCGTCCTCTGGAATCTTTCAGGAGATTGCTAAGTGGCTGATGTCAGACGACGCGTCGTGTCCTCCTTGGCTCGCCAAGAACTCGCTGCCTCTGGACCGATGCACGCCGGCTGCTTGCCAGGATGCGATGAACCGTCTGTCGCATTACCTCGACGGCGTCGATCGTTCGACGACTTTGAAGAAGGCAACGACAGTGACGAGGTATCGCCGTGCGTGCCGCGCCTTTTTCGACTACGTCGTCAACCGTGAACTGCTCGTGTCGAACCCGTGGCCGACGGCGCCGCGTGGCAAACGCACCAGAAAGGAACGCATCACAAAGTCGATTCGCGTTGACTTGTTGCCGAGTCTCGAGGAAGCATCCGCCGCGGTGGAACGTGTCCGTAACCATCAGCCGGGGTCGAAGAACTACCAGTTGATCTGTGCGATGGTTCTGTACGCCGGGTTCCGTCCGAGCGAGGCGCGTGCCCTGTGCATTGAGAAGTGCAAACTCCCACGCGAAGGTTGGGGCGAGGCCACCATTGACGAGGCGGTCAAGCAGGTCTCCAAGTTGTACAGCCTTGCAGACGACGACGAGATTGGAGCACCGAAGACCGATGAGCGGATCGTGCCGCTGCCCCCGGTGCTCGTCGCAATGATTCGTGAGCACACTGGGATGCGAACCAGTGGCCTGATCTGCCCGGGATCGAACGGTAAGCCGGTCGATCTCAGTCGCCTGGATCGTGCTTGGCGTCGGGCCCGTGGAGACGCGCCGTGGCGGATCTACGACCTGCGCCACACCCACGCGACCATTGCCTTGCGTGCCGGCGTACCAGCAGTTGAGGTCGCCCGCCGACTCGGACACTCGGTTGAGGTTCTGCATTCGACGTACGAAGGTGCGATGCCAGGCGACACCTCGACCGGCAACGCACTGCTCGAGGCAGCGTTCACTTGAGACCTAATGCTGAGGTCGGTTCCGACTCTTCCTGTCTAATGGACAACTTGCCGAGTATTGCCGCCAACTTGTCCGTCTTCTCGGACAACTTGACGCCCATCTAAAGAAGAAACCAGTAATGAAATAACCCTCTTGACGCCAAGTTGTCCATCGGGACAGTCTCCCCAATGGATGACACAAAGACATTTCCCGCACACCTGTTGCCCGAAGGATTCTTGGAACACTTCACCATCTCGGAGTACAAGTTCCGCTGGCACGAAGCATCCGGGCTCGACCCCGACTTGCACTTTCGGGCAAATCACCTTGCGAGCAGATTGACGTCACTCTGGATCGTTGACACACACACTCTCACCTCAAAGCAGCAGCTTGCCCGAATAACGAATACCTCCATTCGAACGATGGACCGCGCGCTACTCGAACTCGAGCATCGAGGCTGGGTGCAGGTGAGCCGAGATGAAGATCACCTTTCTCTCTACCTGGTCATTCCTGCACACGGGCTTGACCGACTACTCGCTGAACGCAGATCAGTGGAGCACCAACGAAACACGCGGCACATTCGAGAACTGAGTGCGCAAGACACATTGAACGCTCTCGCTGTCGAGTTCGGTGTTGACCCTGACGTAGTACGAAGTGGCTCGGACTGGGGCGTCATCCGATCCCGGGTGCGGAGTATCACGAACCGAATGTCCTCAGTCGAGACGGAAACCCGGAAACTCATCGAGGCAGTGCGCGAGTCGGTACCCCCAAACATCCGATGCCCACAGGCATTCATCTCGTCGCGACTCGATGAGCATCTACGGAACTACCCGCACCTCAACCATCGGCCCACAAAAGCGAGTCGTCGTCAATCGACGACTGGTGTTGTGGCGTGAGCTGCTCGACATTCGATGGGCGGTCGGCCACGACGGTCAGCCGCTGACCCCGGAACGCACAGTGAAGAAGGACGACCACACTGTCGACTCTCTCCGAAACGCCGTCTCGGCCGTGTCTAGCAAGGTGTTCCGCCTGCGTATGGCGTGACCACGGACGTATGCGGCTCACCCCAGGGCCGGCACTTTCGCTGGCGTCCCAGGCAACCCGTCTGGATCAGAGAAAGAGAAACCCAATGACAAACCCAACAGACGAGATCCAACGTCTCGCTGCAAAAGTCACCGAAGCCGCCGACACCGGCGACTGGGAGACAATGAACAGGGCAGCCGCCCAACTGGCAGAGATTGCTTGGGAGGTCAACGCCACCCACCAACGAGCCACCGACGACGCGTTGCGATGCCCCGAGTGTCGCAGCGCAAACCTCAACGAGGTCGGAGTCGCCGGGTACGACATCCCGGTCTGTGTCACCGAAGGCGGCACCAGTTTCGGTCCCGTGGAGATCTTCGAGTTCCCAGTCGTAGCGACATACCGCTGTCAGGACTGCGACTCGGGAGAGCTGACAGCCGACACCCTCGTCACCGCTCAAACCATCTGACCAACCCACACCACAGAAAGAAAGGAACCCAAGTGAAGAACACCTTCACCATCGAAGGCCGCATGGCTGAAACTAACGACAACTTCGAGTCCAGCGTCATCGACAAGCTCGAGTTCTTCATGACGTCACCCTCAAGCAGGGGAGACGAATGCAGCGTGACCCGCTACCTGAAAGAAAACGGCGAATGGCCAGCCGGGGACGTCCGCGTCGTCTTCAAGAACGGGCGCACCTACCTCTACGAGGACATCCGGTTCGAAACGTTCCTCGCAGTCGTCGAGGCAGACAGTCCCGGTCGGAAGTACCGGTCCGAGCTCCGCGACACCGAATGCGTCCGGGAAGCGTGACCACCGGCGTATGCCACCAGGAGACACCGTGTCACGGTCAGTCTCATGAACAGCCAGCAAATAGCAAAACGTGCTCTCGAGCGCTACTCCCTCAACGACACCTGCAGTCTCTTCACCTCAGACGGAGCAACCATCTTTTACGCAGGTAGCGACGGTCAGGTGTACACCGCGATCATGAACGCCGACGTGTACGAGGGCCTCCGGCAGATGTCCGACGCTAGTGTTGAGCGGAAGCGTTGGTACTCGGTTGGTGACGGTCGCACCCGCGAGTCGCATCGGGACCTGAACGGTACGACGGTTCGTTTCGACGAGAAGTTCAACGTTGGCGGTGTGATGGCTGATGGTCCGCACGCTACGAATCTTCCCGCACGCGAGGTTGTGAACTGTCGGTGCCGGCTGATCCCAGTTCTCGACTGACTCACTGGTGACAGGGCGCCACAAAGGGAGTATGTTGACGGATGGCAACTTGCTCTCTGACCTGGTGCAGAAGGTCGACCCATGGAACGCGCTCCGAGCGATTCTGGAATGGATCCGTCGAATTGGAGGGTTCGGGCGAACTCGGCGCCGATTTCTAAATCGCAGTAGCTGGTTGGCCAGGTGGTTTCAGGGCTGGTGCCGAGCAACGAGGTGGTGGGCGCTGCGGGAGTGGATGTCGATGGCGCCTCGCGAAGGACCACGGTCGAGGGGACGTGCTACGGCCCTCCGTCCACGATCGCCCGAGGCCGGTGCAGGCCCCATCCGCGGCACTCGACCCGCGGATGGGGACTTGCCAAGGTGCTTCTGTCAGTCGGCTGTCTCGGGGCCGCCGGCGTCCTTCTGGAGGGTGGTGGTCTGGATGGCGGTGTCGGTGGCGCTGACGGTGACGGAGACGTCGAGTGCGTTGGTGTCGGTGTAGTACAGGCTGAACTCGTTGACGGGGAAGTGGTCGGGTGCGCCGGTGTTGTCGAAGTGTGCGGTGCGTTGTCCACCCGCGGGGATCGTGAAGTCGGCGGGGAGTTTGGCGTAGTAGTTCTCGGTGACGTTCGTGGTCGGGTCGGTGAAGGTGTAGAAGACCTCGAACGCGGTGAGCTCGGTGGTGCCGGTGTTGGTGAGCGCGATTTCAAGGTGATCGCTGGCGGTCTTGCCGGAGCTGTCGACGTTGTTCTCGACGAGCACGGAGTCGATCTTCAACGCCTGGACGGTGGAGGTGTTGCTGATCGGGTTGTCGGCGACTGGGAGGACCGGTCCGCCGGTGGGGGCGGTCGTGCCTGCATCGGTGCCTGCGGGTGGGACGGCCGTGGTTGCACCGGTGGTATCGGCGGTGTTCGATGCGGCGGAGCCGCCGGTGGGGGTGGTCGCCGCTTGGGTCGTAGGCGTCGAGCTGGAGCTGCCGCCGCAGGCGGCGAGTGCGCCGCCGCCGGCGAGGAGTCCCGCGGTGAGCAGGGCGGCGCGAAGGCGCTTGTTGTGGCGGGTGTGGGTGGTGGGGTTCATTGTGTTCCTCCTTGGGGGATGGTCGGTTGGTTGCGGAAGGTGCGGCGCAGGCCGGCGTAGAGGGCAGCGGAGTAGGCGATGAGCCACCCGATGTCGTTGCGTGTCTGTCCGAGCAGCCACGGGAGGCTGAAGGGGCGGTAGCGCTCTTTGACGTCGGTCATCGCGAACGAGAAGCGTTCGAAGTGTTTGGCGAGCGACGCTTCTTCGGTCCAGGTGCGGATGCGTTCGTAGGTGGTGAAGTGGGTGAGGATCTGCACTTCGCCGTCGTGGCCGAGGCCGAGTGCTTTGAACAGGCCGCCGGGGATCTGGTTGTCGGCGTCCATGGTGTCGCCGATCTGGGGAAGGACGAGCACGACGATGAGCCAGATCCCGAGGGCGATCATCAGCCCGTTGGCGGCCACTCGTGATTTGGCGGTGGCGATCGCTCCGAGGCAGTAGAAGGCGCCCATGTAGACGATCGCGGAGAGGTAGCCGAGGAACAGCTTGAGGGCTTGGGTGGCGTTGATCCAGTCGTGGCCGATGGTGCCGACGCAGACGATGCCGACGACGGCGGTGATGGCCACGAGGGTGGCGATCACCCCGAGTGCGCCGAGGAGGCTGCCGGTGGCGAGTTCGCCGGAGGTGACGGGTCGGGAGCGGATCAGTGGCAAGGTCCGGTTGGTGCGTTCTCGGGAGACGGTGAGGTAGCCGAGGGCGATGGCGATGACGGCGCCGATGATCTCGAGGTACTCCATTGCGCCTCGCAGCAACGACAGTGCAGCCAGTGGTGAGGGGGCGATGTGGTCGAGTCCGCTGTTCGTCGCCGCGTTGACGTAGGCCTGGTAGTCGGCGAGTTTGCTGGCGTAGTCGACCGAGGCGATGTACACGGAGACCGCCGTGACGGTGACGAGGATGCCGAGCAGGACGATCAGGATCCTGCTGCGCACGGCGGAGCGGTACTCGTGGCGGGCGAGGGTGATGATGCGGTTGGTCGAGTCACTCACTGTTGGCGCTCCTGGAGAAGTCGTGGCGTTGCACGAGGCGGACGGTGACCAGCGCGAGGACGATCACGAGCCCGGCGATCGGCAGGATCCGTTGGATGGTCTGCCCGACCGACTCGGCGGTGGCGGTCTGGAGGATCTGTCCGCTGGCTTGTTTGTATTGCTCGACGACGGAGTAGGGGCGCAGCTTGGAGGTGACCTTGAAGAAGGTCTGGGAGGTGCTGGCCGGGTCGGTGATCGGGTTGAGTGATTGGGTGGGGCGTAGTCCGGAGGTGAACTGGGGGATCACGAACGTGATCACCAGCCAGGCCCCCATTGCTGAGAGCAGCGCGATCGATCGGCGCCGTGTCATCAGCACGGTGACCATGCCGATCAGCGCGAACACCATCAGGTACAGCCATGACAGGGCGTAGAACAGCCCGAGGCGTCCGAAGTCGCCGACGGCGATGGTGTGGTTGACGACGAGCAGAGAGGCGACGCTGACGAGCAGGCTGGCGGCCAGGACGACGGCGAGGACGGCGGCGGCGCTGGCGATCTTGCCGAGCACGTAGCTGGTGCGGGTGACCTGTCGGGAGAACACCAGCCGGCCGGTGCCGTTGGTTTCGTCGTCGACGATGCTCAGGTGCCCGAGGATCAGTGCGAGCAGGGCGCCGATGAGCGGGATGTAGACGACCATGTTCGACAGCAACGACAGGGTCGGCTTGAGCAGGAACGGGTTCGGCGGTGCCGGTTTGCCGGTGGACGCGAGGAGCTTGACCGCTTCGTCGTAGACCCGGACGATCGTCTGGTGGCTGGACCAGCCGAGCACCCCGGCGAGGGCGGTCATCGTCAGCAGCGTGGCCAACAGGGCGAGGAACACCCGTTGGCGTCGCAGCGACAGCACCTGGTGCGATGCGATGGTGGCGATCACGACGATGTCTCCATGCGGACGTAGATGTCCTCGAGGGAGGCCTCGTCGGGGAACCTGCGGGTGGTCTCCTCGATCGAGTCCTTGTAGATCAGCTCGCCGTGGTTGAGGACACCGATGGTGGTGCACACCTTCGACACTTCGCTGAGCAGATGGGTGTTCATGAACACCGTCATCCCGAGGTCGCCGTTGAGCCGCAGGATGGTGTCGCGTAGCTGGCGCACGCCGAGCGGGTCGAGTCCTGAGGTGGGTTCGTCGAGGAACAGCACCTTTGGGCGGTGGACGATGGCTTGGGCGATCCCGATCCGTTGGCGCATGCCGGTGGAGAAGGATCCGACCCGCTTGTTGGCAAGCTCTGCGCACTCGAGGTAGTCGAGGGTTTCGGCGACGGCCTTGCGGGGCTCGGTGACGCCGGAGAGCTTGGCGAAGAACTCGAGGTTCTCGGCCGCGGTCATGTGGCCGTACATGCGGACCTCGGCCGGCAGGTACCCGATGCAGCGGGTCACGTCGCGGCGTTCGGTGACCACGTCGTACCCGCACACCTTGGCGGTGCCGGAGGTGGGTTCGATCAGGGTGGTGAGGATGTTGATCGCGGTGGTCTTGCCGGCGCCGTTGTGGCCGAGGAATCCGAAGATCTCCCCGGCCTCGATCGTCAGGTCGATGTCACGCAACACCGGGTCGGTGTCGTAGCGGTGGCTGAGCCCTCGTAGTTCGATGACTGGACTGTTCACAGGTCCTCCTGCACGTCGGTTCTCATGAGAGCGACGGTACGGAAGGGCCTGCCAGCGCCCGGGCGGCGCTCGGCCAGAACACGGCCAGAACTCGCGCCTCGTCAGCGGCCGTCGGAGCGGGGCGTGTCAGGTCGGCTGGTGGGCTGGGAGTTCGACGGTGAAGGTGGCGCCGTGTGGATCGCTGTCGGTGACCGTGATCGAGCCGTGATGGCTGGCGACAACGTCGGCCACGATTGCGAGACCGAGTCCGGTGCCGCCGGTGTCGCGGGTGCGTGCGGTGTCGACACGTACGAACCGTTCGAAGACGGTGTCGCGGACCTCTGCTGGGATTCCGGGCCCGTCGTCGGTGACCTGCAGATGAACTGTCGCCGCCTGCTTCGTCAGGGTGATGGTGATGCGGTGCTCGGCGTGATCCTCGGCGTTGTGCACGAGGTTGCGCATCATGCGGTGCAACTGTTCGGGATCACCGTCGAGGATCGCGGACGAGTCGGCACCGAGCACGGTCACGTCGATGTCATTGCGGCGGATCCCGCTGGCTGCGTCGGCGGCGATCTCGGCGAGGTCGACCTGTTGGTGTGGTCGTTGCTGATGGGAGTCGAGCCGCGCGAGGAGCAACAGATCTTCGGTGAGGTGTTGGAGTCGTTCGACGTCGCTGAGGGTGTCCCGGGCGACGTCGTGCCATGCGGTCCGCTCGGGGTGGGTGACGGAGATCTCCAGGTCGGCGCGGAGCGCTGCGAGTGGTCCGCGCAGTTCGTGGCTGGCGTCGGCAACGAAGCGGCGTTGCTGCTCGACCGAGGTGTCGAGTCGGGCGAGGGTGTCGTTGACGGTGACCGCCAGCTCACCGATCTCGTCGCGCGTGTCGGGTACTGGTACTCGGCGATGGAGGTCGCTGGCGGTGATGTCGGCCATCGTGCGCGTGATCCGTCGTACCGGTCGCAATGTCCGCCCGACGGCCCACCACGTGACTGCGGCAACGATGACCACGAGCAGCGGCAGACCGATCGCGAGCACCGTGATGACCGCGGCTGTCGTGTCGTCAGCGTTCTCCAGGCTTTCGCCGGTGTACACGGTGACCATGCCGGCATCCGTCGTGGTGGTCAGCGCGATCACCCGCATCGCGTCGGCCTGGTCGAGCGGATCGATCGGAATCGTGAGCACCAATGGCGTCGTGCCGGACGGCTTGGCCGTCGACACGGCGGGCTCGCCGTCGATGTTCCCGGTCGACGCGATCACGGCGCCCGTGTCGTCGACGACCTGCACGAACGCCGACTCTTCGCCGGGTAACGCCAACATCGTGGGAAGGGCGCCGGCCTCCGCCAATGCGGCGACGTCGCGAGCGCGCAGCGTGGCGGCGGTCGTCGCGGCGGTGTCGAGCCGGCTGCGCACCAACCCGACCAGCAACACCGCACTGGCCGCGAGCGCGACACCGACGGTGAGGACCGCGACGGCGGTGACCCGCAACCGGAGCCCGACGCGGCGCCGGACTTGGTCAGCGGCCATCAGGAACGAGGCGGTAGCCGGAACCTCGAACGGTGCGAAGGCTGTGCACGCGGAACGGCTTGTCGATCTTGCGGCGGATGTTCGACATGTGCACCTCGATCACGCTCGGGTCGCCGTCGTAGGCGAAATCCCAGGCATGCTCGAGCAGATCGGCCTTGGAGACGACCTCGCCGTTGCGGCGGGCGAGGAACTCCACGATCGAGAACTCCTTCGCCGTCAACTCGATCAATCGGCCGCCCCGACTGCAGGTCCGCGTCGCAGGATCGACGATCAGGTCACCCACCGTCAGCTGCACCGGTCGTTCGGCGGCGCCGCGTCGCAGTAGCGCCCTGAGGTGCGCGACGAGCACCACATAGGAGAACGGTTTGGTCAGGTAGTCATCGGCGCCGGTGTCGAGCGCCTCGGCCTCATCGAGGTCGCCATCTTTGGCGGTGAGCATCAGGATCGGTGTCCAGTTGCCCAACTCCCGCAACCGTGCACAGACCTGGAAGCCGTTCACCTTCGGCAACATGATGTCGAGCACGATCGCGTCATAGGCGTTCTCCGACGCCAACCACAGGCCCTGTTCGCCATCGAGGGCGTTGTCGACCGCGAAGCCTTCGGCCTCCAACCCGCGCCGCAACGTCGACGCCAGCCGCTTGTCGTCCTCGACCACCAGGATCCTCACGACCACAGCGTGACAGACCGAACCTGAAGCCTGGCCGAAGTGCCGCTTCAGGTCGCTTCGGGTCGGCTCAAGGTTGCGAAGCGCACCCTGGCCACATCGGAACGGAACTCCCGACCGAGCAACACGAAAGGACCCTTCCCATGACCTCCCGATTGAAGAAGGCCAGCTACACCGCCATCATCGGACTCGGCCTGTTCGCCGGCGCCGCCGGCATCGCCGCCGCGGCCGGTGGTAGCGGTGGCACTCCGGCCCCGGCCCCGCCCGCCGTGGTCGCTCCGACCCCGGCAGCCGACACTCCGGCAGCGCAGGAAGCCCCGGACGCCAACGAGGCGCCCGAGGCTCCCGGCGACACCGGGGTCAACTGTGAGAACGGCATCGACACCGCCACCGGCGCCGAGTGCGACGGCGGCCCTGCAGCCGCACAAGCCGACGAGGCCACCGAGGCTCCCGACGCGGCCGAAGCCAACGACGCGACCGAAGCGAACGACGCGACTGGCGGCGATGAGGCCGACGGCGTGAACTGCGAGAACGGTATCGACACCGCCACTGGTGCCGAGTGCGACGGTGGTCCGACGGCCAACCAGGACAACGATCCGAACGAGCCGGCCGGCGTCGAGGACGCCAACGACTGACCTGACTCGACGGTTGTCACGTGCAGGGAGGGGAGGATCGAACTGATCCTCCCCTCCTTCGCGCGGCGAGACGATTCACGTCGGCGTTGGAAGCGTTCGTTGTAGGACGATGTCGATCTGCGGGTGGGGTGCGTCGCGCGTGATGGTCAACCGTCCGGGCAGCGCGTCGACGAGCCGGCGGGCCAAGGGCAGACCCAACCCGTGAAGGGATGTGTCGTCGTGAGGTGAAGGCGGTTCGTCCTGCGTCGTCGGGGTGCTGAAGCCTGGTCCTTCGTCGGTGACCGAGATCGTGACGGTCGTCTCGGTGACCGTGTGATCGATGCGAACCTCGCCGGCGCCGTGTCGAAGGGCATTGTCGACCAGCACATCGAGCGCGTGACGAAGCACTGCGGAGCTGCCGCGCACCGTCGGCGCGTAACGAACGGCAGCGATCGTGAGCGGCCGGTCTGCGCGGGCGAACCGGCCCCGCCAGTTCTCTTCGATCTCGGCGAACACTTCGGCCAGAACGAGAGGAGCGCTGGCGATCTCGGAGGTTCGAGCGATGGTGAGCAGCTCGGTGATCGTTCGTTCCAGCCGGTCGATGTCGCTGATCGCCTCGTGAAGTACTTCCGTGTGATCAGCCCTCGGGAAGGCCAGTTCGGTTTCGATCGCGGCTCGCAGGCCGGCGATCGGGGTGCGCAGTTGATGCGACGCATCGGCGCTGAACGAACGTTCCCGGCTGACGAGGTCATCGAGTCGGCGCGCAGTCGCTGTCATTGCCTGGCCTGCCTGATCGAGCTCAGGGACGCTGCTGCGAGGTACATCGATCGTGAAGTCGCCGTCGCCGAGATCGACTGCCGCGTCGCGGAGGCGCCTCACCGGTCGCGCCAACCGCCCGGCGAGCACGTAGCCGATCGCCGCCCCGATGACCAGCACCCCGACGGCCAACGCAGCGAGCAGTACGACGATCCGGCGCGTACGCGAATCGCTGGCAGCGGTGGACTGCTCCGCGCGGATCACTCCGATCACCCGCTCGTCAGCAGCGACCGGAACGGCGACGACCCGAGCGCCACTGAGCTCGACGTCGGCGATCCGATTGCCGAGCGCCTCCGTCGTGGCAGCATCAGCGACCGTCGGCCCCGACCCAGCGATCAGCACGCCGTCGTGGTCGTACAGCGCAAGGACGATCCCATCGCCGTTCGTCGGGAGCTCCACAGGATCGCTGCTCGTTGCGAAATCGGCCGGCACCTGACGCGACGCCAGCACGGCCGCGCGTTCGACCCGCAACGCGGCATCGTCGTCGACGAAACGTTGCACGACGATCGCCAACGGGACGCCGAACAACATGATCGCCACCGCGGTGACGGAAAGGATCGCGGCGAGGATCCGCCGCCTCACGGCAACTCGAGTCGATAGCCGACTCCACGCAGGGTCGTGATCCGGCTGACGCCGTCGGCGGGATCGATCTTGCGCCGCAGCGCGGCGATGTGAAAGTCGAGGGTCTTGGTCGAACCGAACCAGTGCTCGTCCCACACGTCAGCCATCAGTGTCTCGCGTGACACTGCGTTGCCGGCATCAGCGATGAGGCGCGCCAGCAGGTCGAACTCTTTCGCGCGCAGCACCAGTTCGTCGCCGTGCAGCCAGGCGCGTCGGGCGTTGCCGTCGATGGTCAGGTCGCCCGCGGCCGACCGCGACTCAGTACGTGGTTCGGCCCGGCGGAACTGGGCGCGGAGCCGCGCGAGCAACTCGGCGAGCTTGAACGGCTTGGTGATGTAGTCGATCGCACCGGCATCGAGGCCGACCACCACATCGAGTTCCTCGTCGCGTGCAGTCAGCATCACCACATCGATCGTCGGGTCACCCCGATGGATCTCCCGACACACCTCCAGCCCATCCATGTCCGGAAGCCCGAGGTCCAACAACACCAGATCCGGACGAAGCGCAGCCGCGACCGTCAACGCGCCCCGACCGCTCGACTCCCAACGGGCCGCGTAGCCACTGCCCTCGAGGGCACGCAGCAACGTCGCCCCGATGCGTTCGTCATCCTCGACGATCAAGATCCGCTCACCGGGCACGACCCAACGGTACAGCAGTCCAACCGGCGATCCCAGCGACTGTGCACAGTTCTGGCCGTGCGCTCACCTTCAGCCATCCGCACGCTGGTTTTCCGAGCGTTGAACGACACACCCGTCGGCGTTGTCCGGTTCCTTGCAGCGTTCGCCGGTGGCGGTCAGGCTTCGGGCTCAGCAGTCGTAGGGGCGGAGTCCGCGCAGCAGGGCAGGGACGTTGGTGTTCAGAGCGGCGGCGATGCGGGCGAGGACGTCGAGGGCTGGCAGTTTCCGCCCTCGTTCGACCTCGGACAGGTAGGGCACCGACACGTCGGCGCTCTTGGCGACTACCTTCAGCGCAACGCCCTGCTCGACTCGAAGCGCTCGGAGGTACGGCGGGGAGGTGACTGCGAGAGCGACCGTGCCCAAAAGGTCCGAGGCTGATTTCGCCGCATCGGTGCTACTGCCCAAGATCAGGCGCAGGTTTTTGTTGCTGGAAGGCTCAGTGCTCACGACGTCGACGAGTGTGGCAGGGGGGTGTGGTACGGCATACGGCCCGAGATTTCATACTTGTTACAGAATACGGACACCGGTCTCGGTATCTCGCATTCGACGAAACTTGGATTCACAGACCGGCGACAACCGTGATGGGACATGAAACCACACATACTGATCGCGACAGCGGCCATTCTCGCCGGCTGCGCAAGCAGCAAGACCATTGACCAGCGATCGGAAGACGCGCTCAGAAATGCTGTCAACAGAGCGATTGACATCCAGCGAGACTTCAACCTGACATGGGACGAAGCAGCTGAGCGGGCGATCCTCACACTCCCGGGTGGCGGTCGAGAGTTCGCACTCTCCGACGGTGTGATCACCTACGAGACCGACGAGGTCTGCATCGGCGCGTGGATCGTCAACCTCACCGACGTTGTCACCGCACCTTGCGTCGACATCGACTGGGGCACAGACCGGCTCTGGCTGGGAGGCAGGTCAGACTGCCTCATCGAAACGTGACGGGCCGGCCCTCCAGGGGGCCGGCTTCTCATTTTCGGCAGCGACGGTCGCCAGTATGGAATCCGCCACAACGTCCGTCGTTCGCGTCTCCGCTGGCGCCGTCGAGCGCGCCGCGGAGGTCTTAGCCATCTACTTGTTGTGCTCAGTTTCAAACATCACTTGCCAGACGCGTGATCTCCGGAAATAGCACCTGCACAGGGGCTTTTGCCGTAACAGGTTGCCGGCCCCCTCGAGAGATAAAACCCTTTGGCAAGTTCCCGACGGCAAGCTCCCGCCGTATGCAACGGGATCGACCCGAGCAACTTCTCGGGGAATGAACACCAAACACACAGCACAAAAGGCACTGACCGAGGTGGGATGCACCGATGACCCCTTCGACCTTTCCGAGGCGTACTTCTTTGCCGTTCTCCCCGATGACGCGATCGTCGTCCTTGGCACTCACACCGACGTGTTTGAAGGTCTGGAAGTGATGCGCGACAACTTGCCGCAGTTCCACGATCTACTCCCTCCCGGAACAATCGGCTCGGCAGTCGCGATCGGGATCGTCTCCTGTGGTTGGGCGGCACCGCTCGACACGATGGGTGACGGCATACCCGCCAGCGCAAGTCCACTACGCCGCCGGTGTCGACTTGCCGCCCTTGTCGACTCCTCTCTCGGATTCGGTGTCGCTGCGCAGTTCGAGAACTCGCCTGATGAGATCGTCGTGGATGACTCCGGACCCGACCAAGGAATACCAAGAGAACTGAAGATCACAATGGAGGCCCTACTCGCCTACCGGTTCCTCGAACAGATTTCACGACTCATTCCTGGGGAAGAGCTGGAACTCTAATGCCGACAGCAAAGAGAGGAACAGCCGCGATGTGCCTAGTGGATTTGCGCAGCGGCATCGGCCACTGCTTCTGCTCGATGTCGTGCTTCCACATCTGGGCGAAGTTCAACGACTACAACTTCGGTCTCCAACAGGTGCGATGGCTTCGCCAAGATGAATGCGTTCACTGTTACAAGTGCGGGGATCTCGCACGAGAGTCTCCGGAATGCGACATCCACGATGGCAAGTGTCCATCGAACCTCTTTGACCGAACCTATGCGGCTCACGCCATCGCGAAGTTCGTGTATGCGAAGTTGGGTCGTCCCCTCGAGGAGGCAGACATCGAGGCGATTCGCGAAGTCGTGAAGGACCGAGATGAGGAGATGTCAACGATCGAGTTGGCGGTCAGAGCCGTTCAGCGCATCGACGAAGTGAAATGGGATCGGGACTAATCGTCGAACTGTCCGAGATGGGCACACAGCAAGACTTCGATCATCCCCACTTCGTCGGCTACCGCATCCAGCCCTGCCTTGCGTAGTTGTTGGATCGCGATGAGTAGTTCGGCCGGCGTAACAGAGTGAGGGTCTATCTCGGCGACGTCGTCGCCGATGAAGTCAACATCCAGGTCGACACCGATCGAAGTCAGTACCCAGATGAGAAGGTGCACCGAAGCGTCCCGGACTGTGCAGCACGCGCGACGTCCTTTGATGTTGATGTTGCGGGTCGAGATGAACTGTTCGCTGATGTCTTTCACACTCAGGACTGTGCGGACGTGCGAGGCGGCTGCATTCAGCCGTGAACACGAAATCGGGACCCGAAGGTCCCGATTTCTGTCTCAAACGCTCGAAGCCGACATCGTCGGTTCGACCAGATCGAAGAGCGTCTCTTGGATGAACTGAGATGCACCTCGTACGTCGCGGATCACCTCCTCACCGAGGATGTCTGGGATACCAAGAACACGACCTCTGAATTCGGCACCGAAGAAGCACGCTTTGTGGTCCTTGAATGCGCCGGCCAGGAGAATCGGCTTTCCCGTCAGGGGCGAGATGATCCCCCGATAGACACTGAAGCCGTCTGGAGGTCCGTAATCGAGAACGAACTCGAGGACGGCGACCTCAAGGTCGAACTTCGGGTCGTCGACATCGACGAACAGGCATTTCACCATTGGTTTGCGGTCGCGCTCCCAGTAGAGATTGACCCCAGCGATGAATCGCCCTTTCGTGTCTGTTTCCGGCATCCAGCGCAGCGCTTGCTCCGCCAGATAGGTGACGTCTTCCAACTTCACGAGTGACTCCTTTCGTCACGGATGGTGTCCGGTTGGACGAAAGGAACGGTTGAGGCAAGCCACCCCTCAGCAAGGTCTTGTCATTCTGGATAGTGCCCTGACAGTGGTGCAGGTGTGGCCCTTCCGCCTGCTCAAGATCTCCCTGGTCGCAGTCGTTCTCACACTCCTTGCGACTGCGGCCAGGGAACCAGGCAGATTCGAGTTACCACTATCCGGGGTCATCGCACGACTCGTGGAACGCGCCGTGAGCAACGTGACAGATGAGGTCACGGCGACCAATGACTCGACGGCCACGCTCGCGCGGTCTGAACATCATCTCAGCGACGCTCGTCCCGTCGTGGACCCGCGAAACTCCGAACACGGCTGGACGTCACTGGACTTCACAGGACTGTCAGAAGGCAGCGAGTAGTAGGGTTCTCGCGTATCGACCTTGATTTTGCTGGCGCCCCCGGTAGGAATCGAACCTACGACCTGCGGTTTAGGAAACCGTTGCTCTATCCACTGAGCTACGGAGGCGGATGAAACACGTGCCGCGGTCGGAACTCCGAGTGCGGTCGTTGCGAGACCCCGATCGTACTCCCCATCCGGTCGCGACCCGCCCGCCAACGAGCGTGCGATAATTCAACGTGCTTTCGATCACCACGACTCACTACGTCGTCGCTCCGATCTTTGCCGCCTGCTTTTTCGTCGGTGCCTATTTCTATGCCCGGGACGTCCGCCGGAGCCTCCGAGAAGGCGCGACTGCGTTCTCGGGCAATCGACCCAACACGCGCTCCAACAGGTGGCAGCGAACGCAGAATC
>Ga0129333_10002123_pt1 | contig 18332 bp, 14 predicted proteins | sample CPB6_08_DNA_FD_94474 | JGI IMG/M metagenome (GOLD analysis project Ga0129333, IMG submission 94474) | Freshwater to marine salinity gradient microbial communities from Chesapeake Bay, USA - CPBay_Sum_0.6_0.8_DNA | ecosystem: Environmental > Aquatic > Marine > Coastal | place: USA: Chesapeake...
ATTCACGAGCCTATGGCTGCTGCTATTGGTATTGGTATCGACGTAGAAGAACCAACGGGTAATATGATTATTGATATTGGTGGTGGTACTACCGGTATTTCTGTTATTGCATTGGCTGGTATTGTATGCGATCAGTCGATTCGTATTGCGGGTGATGAATTTACAGCAGATATTATGGAAGCCATGCGCAGATATCATAGCTTACAAATTGGTGAGCGTACTGCTGAGCAAATTAAAATTCATGTTGGATCTGCTTTGAAATTGCTTGACAATCCACCAGATGATATTCCGGTAAATGGTCGTGACTTAGTAACGGGTATTCCAAAACAAATTATGGTATCCTACCAAGAAGTAGCAGAAGCTTTAGATAAATCTATCTTCAAAATTGAAGAAGCCATTCTTAAAGCGTTAGAAACTACACCTCCAGAATTAGCTTCTGATATTTATCGTCGTGGATTATACCTAACCGGTGGTGGTGCATTATTACGCGGCTTAGATAAACGTATCTCTAATAAAATTAAATTACCTGTTCACGTAGCTGAAGATCCGCTAAGAGCGGTAGTTAGAGGAACCGGCATGGCCTTGAAAAACATTGCTAAGATGCCGTTCTTAATGAAATAAAAAATTGAAAAACAGGCATAGCGAATACTATGCCTGTTTTAATTTAAATACCATTCCCTTGCGCAATTTTATATTATTCATCCGCAGATTTTTTAATTTAATTCTTTTCATTACACTTGAAGTTGTGTGCTTAATACTCATTACACGAACACATGCTGTGCAAGGAGTAGATCTTATTAGTTCTTCTAATAGCATGGTAGGCGCATTGTATCAAAAACAAAATGAAGTTGTATATTATTTCGAATTGAAAAGAATGAATGATAGCTTGCTCAACGAAAATAAAAAACTACATGAGCACATTGTTCAACAACAACAATGGGAACGTGTAAAAGATACCATTATTAATCGTGGCTTTTATGCAAGTGATACGAGTGTTACACTCACCTATGCCAACTTTATTTATCGCACTGCGCGTGTTATTAATAATGAAGTAAGTAATACCGACAATTATATTACTATCAACAGGGGAAGTGAAGATGGCATCAAAAAAAACATGGCTGTTATTAGTAGCTCTGGTGCGGTAGGGAAAGTAGTTAGTGTATCCAAACATTTTTCTAGTGTGATATCAGTCTTGTCTGAAAAACAACCAATCAGTGCAAAACTACATGATGGCACTTTCGGTCCAGTAGTATGGGAAATAGGCAAACCCGATGTATTAATTATGAAAGATGTTTCGCAAGAAGTAAAAATTAGAAGAGGGGATTCTGTAATGACTACGAATTTCTCTTTTTTCCCAGAGAATATTTTAATCGGACGTGTATTTAAAGTAGAGTTGATTAAGAAAAATAGTATGCAACGAATTTATTTGCATACGGCTGTCAACTTCAGAAATCTTCAATATGTTTATGTGGTAGAAAATACCTTTTTACAAGAAAAAATGGACTTGGAGAAGGCTAATAAATAAGACTATGGGAACGATCATTAAAAATTTCATTCGCTTTTGTATCATTTTAGCAGTACAAGTACTTATTCTCAATAAGATTACCTTACGTTGGTGGTCGCAACCATATGGGTTTCCAATTTTTATACCCTATATTTACCCTTTATTTATTTTATTACTTCCTTTTGAAGTACCCGTTGCTGGACTTTTAGTAATAGGATTTTTAACAGGACTAAGTGTTGATGCGTTTATGAATACTCCGGGTATTCATGCCTTTGCAACGGTGCTCTTGGCCTATCTACGTACCAATGTATTGAACGCTCTTTTACCCAAACATTTAAGTGATTATAAAGCACAAGCGCCTTCTGTAAAAAATATGAACTGGACGCCTTTCCTTACCTATGCTGCTTTTTTAATTTTCATACATCATACTGCTTATTTTGTAATTGAATTGTGGAGTATGGAAAATGTAGGCTATTTAATTCTTAAAATAATGGCTTCAACAATTACTACGCTATTACTAATCATTAGCTATGTAATGCTATTTACAAAACAGCAAAGTAGATAAGCATTTTATTCAACTGCTTTTAGAATTGCTTGCCACAATACATCCGCCGCTTTATCCCATGTAAACTGAGTGCGATGTACTTTCGCTTTTTCTATTAATTGTTTTCTGAGCAACTCGTCTTTATACATTTGAGTCATCGCATCAGCAATGCTTTGATCATCCATCGGATCTACATATAAAGCTGCATCACCGCCTACTTCTGGCATAGAAGAAGTAGTGCTTACAATAGCAGGTACATCGCAATAATAAGATTCTAAAATAGGAATACCAAAGCCTTCAAACAAAGAAGGATATACCATTGCATAAGCAGCACCTATAATAGAACATAACTGATTTACATCACTATAACCAACCCATATCACATCTTCTTTAAATGGCATAGCATCGCGCATTTGTTCTACCTCCTCATAATTCCAAGCTAATCTACCCACTACCACCAACTTCATATTGGTACGATTCCTTTTTTTAAATAATACGAAGGCTTTCAATAAGGCTACTACATTTTTTCTAGGATGCAGCGCACCTGCAAAAATGAAATATTCTTCCCCTTGGGCATACTCTTTTTTTACCAGCTCTCGTTGCTCCCAACTCAAGGGTTGATAAGCACTATGGGCTCCATTACAAGCCACAGAAATCTTAGCAGGGTCTATATGATAACGATCTACAATATCTTGCTTAGAGAAATTAGAAACGGTCACTATTTGTTGGGCATGTCTTGCATAGTGCTTGGAATAATAGCGCATAAACACACTATGACTCCATTTCAAATGCTCTGGATAATGCTCAAAGGCTAAATCGTGCATAACGAGCACGCTTGGAATTTTAGTGCGTAAGGAACCAATACCATCGGGTGATAAAAACAAATCGGCTTTGTATTTTTTTAATACATAAGGTATCGACCATTCAAACCAACAATAAAATAAAATAGGATGCCTTGCCGGAGGTGGTACTACAACAGGTATTACATTGTCTGCAAATACAAAAGAAACATCATAAGGTCTATCAAAGATAAATATAAAGCTATGCTCGGGGTGAGCAGCTACGATACGTTTCAAGGTCTGAAACGTAAACCAGCCAATGCCTTCTAATTTCCCTTTTAGTAAAAGTCGTGTATTTACAGCTATGCGCATATTCGTTGTAAGCGTCGCAAAAGTACTATTTAATAACGTTATTTTTTATAATAAATTGTATGAATAGGCGGCATTATAAATCGTTTTTTTACTTTTACAGAAGATGAAACACTTTTTTGTAAAAAATCTATTTTTTGTAATACTGGTCAATGTATTGATAAAGCCTTTTTGGGTTTTTTTTATCGATAGAACGGTACAAAACAAAGTAGGCTATACCCAATTTGGTACTTATTGGGCTTTGCTCAATACCACCTTAGTGTTTCAGATTATTTTAGATATGGGCATCCTTAATTATACAAATAAAACAATTGCTCAATCGAACGATCAAGTAAGTAAATTATTTTCTAGTACCCTTTTTGCTAAACTTATTTTATTTGCCCTTTATGCAAGTATAATACTGGGCTTAAGTTTTTCTCTTCAGCATACAGCTCAAGAAAGATATTTGTTGATGGGCATAATCGGTATTCAATTTTTAAATAGCTTTCTACAATACATTAGAAGTATCATCAGCGCCCTTCATTTTTTTAAACTAGACGGTATCGTATCTATTTTAGACAAGCTCTTAATGATTGGTATATGTGGTATTTTATTTTTGAATAGCAAAACAAGTGCTTCGTTTAATATTCATTGGTTTGTCATAGCGCAATTAGGTAGTTATTTAATAAGTGTAATTATTGCCCTCTGGATTTTAAAACTATTATATAAAAAACCTTTTTGGAGTCGTATCAATCGTGCTCGTATAGTACAGATTATCAAAGATAGTTTGCCCTATGCTGCCTTGATTTTTCTAATGAGCATCTATATGCGGAGCGATGCTTTGCTCTTAGAGCGTTTACATCCTAATGGAAATTTTGAAAATGGCATTTATGCTTCTGCTTATCGATTATTAGATGTAGGCAATATGATTGCGTTCTTATTTGCTGGGGTGCTTTTACCTATGTTTAGCAAGCAGTTGGCTGCAAAACAAAAAATAAACGAATTGGTAAAAGTAGCAGCGCATTTATTATTGCCCTTTACCATTATCATAGCCAGTATCGCTATAGTATGGAGCGAAGAAATAATGGTCTACTTATATCATCCATTAAGTACGTATGATGCGCAAGTGTTTGCTTGGCTAATGGCCTCTTTTCCAGCATTTGGTATTATTTATATTTATAGCACTTTACTGACGGCTAATGGTAATATGAAACAGCTGATTGGAATGGCTAGTTTAGGCGTGTGTATCAACCTAAGTTTAAACTTCTTTTTTATACCTTCTAAGGGAGCATTAGCTTGCGCTCAAATTGCTTGTCTAACGGAATGGGTAGTGGCTTTATACGCTTTCTTTTATGCAGTAAAATTATTGCAACTGCCTAAAAATTATTCGCTCTTTATTCGTTTAATTTTATTTACCCTACTCTTTATTACTATCGCCACATTTTCTAAAACATTATTTACCCAGTGGATCTTCGCTGCTTTAGGTACAGCATGTATGGGCATAGCACTAGGCTTTGTATTTCAATTTTTTTCTGTTAAAGAATGGAAAAATACCTTATTGCCAAAAACAAATTAAGCCAATAAAGTATAAGCTAACCAAGCTGTAACATAAGCTATAGCCGACATATAAAACAACTGGAAGATAGGATAGCGCCACGATTGTGTTTCTCTTTTTACTACCGCTAAAGTACTCATGCATTGCATCGCAAATACATAAAATAATAATAAGGCTACACCACTAGCTAGGGTATAAACAGGAGTTCCATTGGCGTGCGTAGCTAATTGCATTTTTTGTTCGAGCGTTGAGGTGCCTATTTCTTCGCCTACGCTATATAAGGTAGCCATAGTGCCCACAAAAACTTCTCTTGCTGCAAATGAGGTAATTAAAGCAATTCCAATTTTCCAATCGAAACCTAAAGGTTGAATAAGAGGCTCAATGGTTTTACCTAAGATGCCAACATAAGAATGCGCTAATTTTTTGGTAGCCATCACATGCTGAATGCTATCTTGTTGTGTTGGATATTGTTTTAGCAAAAATTCTTTTTCTTGAGCCAATTGATGCATCGATTCGCTTGGACCATAACTTGCCAAAAACCACAACAACAAAGAAATAACTAAAATTACTTTACCCGCATCTAAAACAAAGACCTTGGCTTTTTCTATCATAGTAATGCCAATATTTGACCATCTAGGTGCTCTATAAATAGGCATCTCCATTAAAAAATAAGAGCGCTCTTTTACTTTAATGGCTATAGCTAAAACTTTAGATACCAATAAAGCCATTACGAAACCCAATAAATACAAGGCCATCAATACCAATCCTTGCAAATTAAAAATGGATAAACAGGTCTTGTTGGGAATAACTAAACTAATCAAAATAGTATACACAGGAAGTCGAGCAGAACAACTCATCAAGGGTGTAACTAGTATGGTGATTAATCGTTCTTTTTTATTTTGAATCGTGCGTGCCGACATGATAGCAGGAACAGCACAAGCCATGCCGCTAATCAAAGGCATTACAGAGCGACCATTCAGTCCAACACTGCGCATTAAACGATCCGTTAAAAAACTAATTCGAGCCATATAACCCGTGTCTTCCAACAAGGTAATAAAGCCAAATAAGATCATGATTTGAGGAATAAAAATTACGATGCCACCAATACCGGCTACCAATCCATTGATAATTAAATCAGAAAAGGTATTAGCCACCATGTGCTGATTTAAAAAAGTTGATAGCATTGCAAAAAGGCTTTCTACCCATTGCATTGGGTAATTGGCTAACCAAAAAATGCTTTGAAATAAAAGAAATAATACGAGTAGTAAAATAGCATTACCAGCTATGGGATGCAGGAGTACTTTATCAATATGTTCGGAATATTCTCTTCGCTTTGCTGGCGTAATTTCTCGCACACACAATGCCATAATTTTATTAATATGCTGATAGCGCAATAAAATTTCTTCGGCCTGTATTTTAGACTTTTGAAATTTTACTTCATCAAGCAAAGCTGCTAATCGAATTCGTTGTGCTGCATTTAGAAACGAAAGCTCTTGATGATTACAAGCAATGTGTAAAGCAGCATAACAAGAACTCGTAGCACAAAATTGTTCTATTTCTCTCAACCATACACATGCTAAAGCATCTGCATCTATGACGCGTTTTACTGGCGTAGGCGCTTTGCTTAATTGTGTATCTATAGTTTGCTTTAATAAGGTAATGCCTTTATTTTTTCTTGGATTAATCAAAACTACCGGCACACCAATGGCTTCTTGCAAAGCCTCTACATCGATTTGTATGCCTTTGTTTTTAGCGATATCCATCATAGTTAAAGCAACTACAACGGGTATTCGTAAATCAATAATTTGGGAACAGAAAAGTAAGTTGCGTTTTAAATTAGACGCATCGGCTACGACCACCACTAGATCTGGACGCTCTTCATTTTTTACATTTAAGAGTACTTCGTAAGTGACTTGCTCATCGGCGCTTTTAGGATATAAACTATAAGTGCCTGGCAAATCGATAATAGTAAGCGACTTTTGTGCAGATAATTTACAAACTCCCGTTTTTTTATCTACCGTAACCCCAGGAAAATTACCTACCTTCTGATTTAAGCCTGTCAAAGCATTAAACAAGGAGCTTTTTCCACTATTGGGATTACCTACGAGTGCTATGTGAGGGTTGCTTGCCATGTGCAGGGCAAAGGTACTATGTATTTGTGAATACCCCTATGTTTTAAAGCCCTGATTTTAATACCAAGCCTTGAGATTGTACTGTCCATTACCAAAATAAAAAAGCCTCTTTCGAGGCTTTTTTATTTATACTTTAGGTTTCTTTTCTTTTTTGGGTGCCGGCTCTTGTTTCTTCGTAAAAACAATTTTTTGATCGGCTTCCTGTAAATCGGCAATTAAAACTTCACCTTCTTTTACATCCTGATTTAAAATTTCTTCAGCTAAAGGATCTTCTAAATATTTCTGAATAGCACGATGTAGTGGACGAGCACCAAATTTAGGATCATACCCTTTTTCTGCAATGAATTTCTTTGCCGCATCGCTTAGTTCCAATCCAAATCCTAATCCTGTTAAACGCTTCATTACGCCTTTCATTAGAATATCGATGATTTGATAAATATGTTCTTGCTCTAAAGAGTTAAAGATGATCACATCATCTATTCTATTCAAAAACTCAGGAGAGAAGGTACGTTTCAAGGCTTTTTCTATCACCCCTTTGCCCGCTTCTTCTTGATTATTAACTTTTGCAGAAGTAGCGAAACCTACACCATCACCAAAATCTTTCAATTGACGAACACCAATATTAGACGTCATGATGATAAGCGTATTTTTAAAATCTACTTTTCTACCTAAGCCATCGGTCAATTGACCATCATCTAATACTTGCAATAAAATATTGAAAATATCTGGATGTGCTTTTTCTATTTCATCTAATAAAATAACCGAATACGGTTTGCGACGAATACGCTCCGTAAGCTGACCACCTTCTTCGTAACCTACATACCCTGGAGGAGCACCAATCAAGCGGCTCAATGAAAATTTCTCCATATACTCGGTCATATCTACACGGATCAACGCTTCTTCGCTATCAAATAAATAGCGCGCTAAGGTTTTAGCTAATTCTGTTTTACCAACCCCTGTTGGTCCTAAGAAAATAAATGAGCCAATTGGTTTTTTAGGGTCTTTCAAACCTATACGATTACGCTGAATAGCTTTTACAACTTTTGCAATTGCTTCGTCTTGACCAATTACTTCCCCTTTCAAATCTTCACCCATTCTGCGCAACTTAATGCTCTCTGCTTCTACCATTCGTTTTACAGGAATACCTGTCATCATACTCACTACTTCTGCAATATCATCTTCTTCAATAGCAAACTTTTTATTTTTTGCATCTTCTTCCCAAGCCGCTTTTGCAGCCATCAACTCTTTACCTATTTCTGTTTCTTTATTACGCAAAGCCGCTGCTTCTTCGAAGCGCTGACTTTTTACTACTTTATTTTTTTCTGCTTTTACTTCTTCTATCAATCGCTCCAATTCAATAATGGTATCCGGCACATTGATGTTTTTCAAATGCACACGTGCACCTACTTCATCCATAATGTCAATGGCTTTATCGGGCAATAAACGATCGGTCATATATCGATCCGATAATTTTACACATGCCGTAATAGCATCTACACTATACGATACATTATGATAATCTTCGTATTTAGATTTGATATTGTTCAAAATTGTAATCGCTTCCTCCACACTTGGCTCTTCAACTAATACTTTTTGAAAACGACGATCTAAGGCACCATCTTTTTCAATATTGATACGGTACTCGTCTAAAGTAGAAGCACCAATACATTGTAATTCGCCACTAGCTAATGCTGGTTTGATAATATTAGAAGCATCTAAAGATCCACTTGCTCCACCTGCGCCTACAATGGTATGTATTTCATCGATGAATAAAATGATATCTCTATTTTTTTCTAACTCATTCATGATAGCTTTAATGCGCTCTTCAAACTGACCACGATATTTAGTGCCCGCTACTAAAGAAGCAACATCTAAACTAATCACGCGCTTATCATATAATACGCGCGATACTTTCTTTTGTACAATTCGTAAGGCCAAACCTTCTACCACTGCAGTTTTACCCACACCTGGCTCACCAATTAAAATAGGATTGTTCTTTTTTCTACGAGACAAAATTTGAGATACGCGCTCTATTTCTTTTTCACGACCAACAATAGGATCTAAATTGCCCATCTCCGCCATTTTGGTAATGTCTCTACCAAAATTATCTAATACCGGTGTTTTAGATTTGCTGGCACCACTACCACTAGCTGCTTTACGCATTTCAGGCTGTTTGTCATCACCAGTAAATGGATTGCCTTCATCATAATCGTCGTAATTACTTTTTGGTGTTTCGCCTAGCATCTGCATTAATTCTATTTTAAACAATTCATAATCGACATTGTAGTTTTGCAAAATTTGTGTAGCTACATTGTCTTTATTTTTTAAAATAGATAACATTAAATGCTCTGATTCTACAGAAGGGCTTTTTTGAAGCTTAGCTTCTAAAACAGTGATGCGTATTACTTTCTCTGCTTGCTTGGTAAGCGGTAAGCTATTAATCTGAGAAACAGTTTTTGAATTTTTATCCTTAATTGCATGTTCCAAATCTCTTCTTAGATTATTTAAATCTACCTGCATTTGATGCAATAAATTTATAGCCACACCTTCTCCATCACGCAATAAGCCTAATAATAAATGTTCTGTTCCAATAAAATCATTGCCCAAACGCAATGCTTCTTCTCTACTATAAGAGATAATATCTTTTACCTTTTGTGAAAAATTCGAGTCCATAGCCAGTTCTTTATATGCTAAAAGTAAATTTTTTTGCTTGTATTAATGAATTTTTTAGTTCAATAATATTATTTATAATTCAACCATTTAATTTTTATAAATTTACGAACGGAAACGTTATTCATAAAATACAATCCGTTAAAATGATTGTTGTTTAATACTCTTTTAACTATGTTCAATTTTGATGCCAAACAAGATTATACTTTAATTTCAGTCACAAGCGCACATTTTGATGTAAAAATGGCAGAAAATCTTATGCAAAGCTGCGTTCAGCTGTCAGAAAAGGAAAGCCCCAATTTTATTGTAGATTTCAGTGCTTGCCTAACCCTAGATGCAGCTGCTTGTGTGTTTTTGGAGAATATCCATAATCAATGCTACAACGAAAATCAATCTTTTGTTTGTACAGGTTTTAAAGACGAGTTATTACAACAATTGAAAGCGCAAAATTTACATTTTACACTCAATATTACACCCTCATTTATAGAAGCAGAAGACATTGTGCGCATGGAAAATTTGGAGCGTGACTTATTAAATGGATTAGATTAATTTTATGAAAGTTAGTATTTTAGGAAACAATTCTGCCTTGGCTGCCTTTGGACGCCATACTACTTCTCAAGTTGTACAAGTAGATGACGAAACCTTGTGTATGATTGATTGTGGCGAGGGTGTACAAGAACAAATTCAACGTTTTGGTATTCGAAAAAATAAAATAGCCTATATTTTTATCAGCCATATGCATGGCGATCATTATTTTGGATTGCCTGGCCTTTTAAATTCTATGAATTTACTAGGACGAACAGCGCCCTTAACTATTTTTTGCCCGGATGAATTGCCTGCTATCATGGAGGCTATTTTCAAAGCTGGCGATAGCCATATTCAATTTCCACTTACTTTTTTCAAGCTTTCTGAGCAAGACGAATGCCTAGTAAATACAAATCGATTTAGTGTTTGCAGTTTTCCTGTAGAGCATCGTATTCCTAGTTATGGTTTTTTGATGGAGAAAAAATCGCGCGCAAGAAAAATCAATGTAGCGGCGTGCGAATCTTATCAAATTCCGTATACGCATTATGATGCTTTAAAAGAAGGTGCTGATTATATTGATGAAGAAGGCAATACCATTTTAAACAAATGGCTTACCGATGAGGGTACTGCTCCCAAAAAATATGCTTTTTGTGCCGATACCTTATTTACAACTTCTTTTTTAGAAGCCATCACCGGTTGTGATACCATGTATCACGAAAGTACCTATTTAGAAATAGACGAAAGCAAAGCGGCAAGCCGTTATCATAGCACAGCCAAACAAGCTGCGCAATTAGCGATATTAGCCAAAACAAAAAAATTATTGCTAGGGCACTATTCTAGTAAGTATAGAGATGTGCGAGTGTTTGAAGAAGAAGCGCGTAGTATTTTTCCAAATACCTTTGCTACAATTGAAGGTGTTACTTACGAAGTGTAACTACTCAACAACAGCAATGCATTTCAATTCTATTGCAATAGCAGAAGGTAAAGAAGTAACGCCTACTGTAGTTCTGCAAGGCATATTGCTAGAAAAATATTCTGCATAAATTTTGTTATAGATATGAAAATCTCTTTTCATATCTACCAAAAATACGGTTACATCTACTAATTGATCCCAATTAGCACCACTTGCTTCTAAAACGGTTTTTACATTTTTAAAAACACTATGGCATTGCGCTGCAAAATCAAAAGATTTAAACTGACCATGTTTATCTAATTCTAAACCAGGAATAGCATCGGTTTCTGGATCGCGAGGACCAATACCTGAAAGAAATAATAAATTACCCACTTTGCGTGCGTGCGGATATAAACCCATTGGTTTTGGTGCTGCAGTTACTTCTATTTTACTATTCGACATATAATTTTATTTTAGTGCGTACTGCCTAATGCAATACAAATGTTTTTTTGTTCTGTAAAAAATTTCAAGGCATCCCATCCGCCTTCTCTACCTATACCACTATTTTTAAATCCACCAAAAGGTGTTCTTAAATCGCGAAGCAACCAACAATTTACCCATACAATACCATTATGTACTTGAGCTGCCATACGATGGGCACGCGTTAAATCTTGTGTCCAAATGCTTGCTGCTAAGCCATAATCGCTGCAATTGGCTTTAGCCAATGCATCTGCTTCGTCTTCGAAAGATTGGAGGGTAACAACCGGACCAAAAATTTCTTCCATATTTGTTTTACACGTCGGACCTAAGCCTTCTATAATCGTAGGTGCAATAAACAATCCGTTCTCGCATCTGCCACTACCTTTTAGGGCATGACCACCTAATAAAATAGTACCGCCTTCTTCTTTTGCCGTTGCAATGCATTGTAATACTTTATCAAAATGCATTTTAGAAACAATGGCACCTTGCTTACTACCTTTCTCTAAAGGATCGCCCACTGTAAGTTGCGCAGCACGCTCTACAAATGCCTTTTTAAATTTTTCATAAATAGACGCATGAATTAAGAGTCTACTGCCACACAAACAAATTTGACCTTGATTAGCAAAAGAGGATTGAATAACCGTATTCATCATCGTGTCCCAATCGCAATCAGGGAAAATAATAGCTGGGTTTTTTCCGCCCAATTCTAAAGATATTTTTTTGAACATCGGCGCCGCTACGGAAGCAATTTCTTTTCCAGCACGCGTACTACCTGTAAACGAAATCGCTTTTATTTCGGGATGCGCTACTATGGCACTTCCACAATGCTGTCCTCCACCATGAAGAATATTTAATACGCCATCGGGCAAGCCCGCTTCTTTGCAAATCTTACTTAATAAATAAGCAGTATTAGGTGTTACTTCTGATGGTTTTGCAATAACGCAATTGCCTGCAGCTAAAGCTGGGGCTATTTTCCACGTAAATAAATACAAAGGTAAATTCCATGGAGAAATACACCCAACTACACCTATTGGTTGGCGTAAGGTATAGTTGATCGCTTTATCTTCCATGCTATGACTCTCCGATGCAAAATGCATTAAGCCGGTTGCAAAAAATCTAAAATTGCTAGATGCACGTGGAATGTCTACGCGCGTGCTTAATGTTAATGGCTTTCCGTTATCATTAGTTTCTGCAAGTGCAAGTACGTCTAAATGCTCGTCTATTAAAGCAGCAATCTTATTTAAAATAAGAAAACGTTGTTCGGCCGCTGAAGTGCTCCACGATGGAAATGCTTTTTTTGCAGCGAGCACTGCTGCATCTACATCCTCTTGTGTGCTATCGGGTACAGCGCATAACAACTCAGCCGTAGCTGGATTATAATTATCGAAATATTTTTTTTGCTGTGGTGCTACAAATGCTCCACCAATATAATTTTCTAAATGACTGGGTATTTCTAAATGCATATTATTTATCGCTAATCATTAGGGGCGTATTTTTACTATTACCCATGATGATAATTTTTGTATTAGTAGAAGTTGCAATTTCTTTTTGCGCTTTAATCATTTCATATTGCAATTGCTTATCGCTCAATTCGGCACTAATAATTTTTTGATAATCAGCAATACCTTGTGCTTCCACACGTTTACGCTCTGCTTCTTGTTTTTCTTTTTGTAATACAAATTGCATTTTTTGCGCTTCTTGTTCCGCGTTAATCTTAGATTCAATAGTTTGTTTTACCGAGTTGGGTAAATTGATATTACGCACTAATAATTGCTCTAATATTAAACCGCGTTGTCTGAAATCTGCGGCTATTGATTTAAAAATTCGATCTTGAAACTCATCTCTCTTAGTAGAATACAAAGCAACCGCATCATAATACACCGCATTATCTCTAATTTTTGTTCTCGATACCGGACGTACAATGGTATTAATATAATCTACGCCGAGCTCTTTATAAATTCTTGGCGCTTCACTCGGCATCACCTTAAATAATACCGTGAGGTCTATCACAACTTCCAAACCATCTGCCGATAAAACACGAATAGCATCATCACCTTGTTTATCACCTTCGTTATGCACACCACTCATGGTATAATTTTGTGTTTGTACATTATATAAAATTACATCTGCAAAAGGATTTTTTACATTCAAGCCATTCGTTAAAGGCTTTGCATCTACCGAACCAAATAATGTTTTTACACCTACCGTTCCAGGATCTATCACAATAAACATAGAAAAGAAAGCGCCAACTGCTATTAAACCTATGCTAAACCAACGTGCATATTTTGCAATCGATGCTGTTTGATTATTGTAGCGTAATACTACCGAAATAATTAAAAAAATAATACCAATAATAATAAGTGCCATGTTAACTTGTTTTTTGTACAACGAAAGTAATTACAATTTTAATACCCTTGCCACATTCGCTTAAATAAAATTTTAAATACTTTTGTCTTCACACCCCTTTATTTCTTCTTCTTTATGCATCCTTATATCAGCATAGCTAATCAATGGTTTGACGCCTTTAATCGTCACGATTTAGAAGCTCTTTTAGCTTTATACGACGACAATGCTTCACATTATAGTCCGAAGTTAAAAATACACCAACCCGAAACAGAAGGCTTGATTAAAGGAAAGGCACAACTCCGTGCTTGGTGGAAAGATGCGTTTGAGCGACTTCCAGCATTACAATACGAACCTTTAGTAATACTGCATAACGAGCATTGCTTATTTTTCGAATACCTCCGTCATACGCCTTTAGAGGCTACTATGCAAATAGCTGAGAAATTAGAACTGCGCGATGGAAAAATTATTGCCTCTCGCGTATACCATAGTTAGGCTTAGCGTCTTCTGCGTTTAGATGCTTTTTTAGGCGCCGCTTTTTTTACCGCTTTTTTAGCTACTGTTTTTTTACGAGCTACAGCTTGGTGGCGTCTTGCTTTATGATGTACTTGTTTTTTACTAACCGGTTTAACTGCTGGCGCTTTTGCAATTGGCGCTGGAGCAGATGCAGCCTTTGGTGCTGCCGCAACAGGCGCTGCTACTGGCGTGTCCACTTCAGGGGCTGCTTGTGCTATCGTCATAGCGGCCACATTATCACGCAAAAAAACAGTATCACTTTCGTTTACAATGGTAGCCGGATCTCCCATAACGATGGGTGCACCATTAGCTTTTTTAGTTTCTTGATCGCAAGAAACCATAAGGATAGACAATAGAACGACGAATAGGTAAGACGGTTTTTGTTGCATAATGGACAATTATTGACGGTACAAATTACGAATTAATAGTTTAACAATTTTTGAATCGATGCTTCTAATCTACTTTTTGCTAAGAAGTTTTGCTCTAACGGAATAGCAAAAGGTACTGGCGTATCTAAACTAGCACAGCGCATTACTGGCGCATCTAAATACTTAAAACAATGCTCTGTTATCCAAGCGCTCACTTCTCCGCCTATGCCACCAAACAAAGTATCTTCGTGCACAATCAATACTTTTCCTGTTTTTTCTACACAGGCACGAATGGCATCATAATCAAGAGGTAATAAACTTCTTAAATCGAGCAGCTCAATAGACACTTCTTGATGCGCAGCAGCATAGGCCGTAACCCAATGCACACCGGCACCGTAGCTTATGATGCTGATATCATCACCCGATAACACCGTTGCGGCTTTACCTATTTCAATCGTATAATACGCATCGGGCACCGGAGCCGAAATGCTTCTATACAATACTTTATGTTCGAAAAATAATACCGGATTAGGATCATTGAAAGCTGCATTGAGCAAACCTTTTGCATCGTAAGGATTCGATGGGTAAAGCACTTTCAAGCCAGGCGTATGGGTAAACCAAGCTTCATTACTCTGACTATGAAATGGACCCGCACCCACACCAGCACCTGTAGGCATACGCACTACCACATCAGCATTTTGTCCCCAGCGGTAATGAATCTTAGCTAGGTTATTAATAATTTGATTAAAGCCTACCGTTACAAAATCGGCAAACTGCATCTCCATCATCGCTTTATAGCCTTTGATGGATAAGCCTAAAGCGGCACCAATAATAGCACTTTCGCACAAGGGCGTATTGCGCACACGCTCTTTACCATAAGTGTCCATCAGTCCTTCGGTTACTTTAAAAGCACCTCCGTAAGCAGCAATATCTTGACCCATCAATATTAAATTGGAATGGCGCTGCATACTTTGATCGAGGGCTTCGCTAATAGCCTGAATCATTTTCTTTTCCGATACCTGCGCCGTGCTTGGTGCAATAGCTTGATTATCGAAAGGTGCATAAATATCAGCTAATTCGGCTTCAGTAGAAACTAGCGTATCCGTTTTAGAAAAACCTACGGCAATGCCCGCTTCTATTTCAGCTTGTATCGCTGCTCTATAGCTTTCAATATCGCTGGACGTAATGATTTTCTTTTTGACTAAAAAATCTTCAAAGTTTTGCAATGGATCTTTTTTAGCCCAAAGCTCAAACAATTCTTTAGGTACATATTTTACACCACTAGCTTCTTCATGACCGCGCATTCTAAAGGTCATGCATTCTACCAAAATAGGTTTTTGCTCTCGGATACAATAGGCTCTGGCTTCCGCTATTTGTTGGTATACTTCTACAATATTATTACCATCAATGGTTATACCTTTCATGCCATAGCCTATTGCTTTATCAGCAATTTGCTTACAAATAAATTGCTCATCGCTAGGCGTGCTTAGGCCATATCCATTATTCTCTACAATGAAAATCACCGGCAAACCCCATACGGCTGCTACGTTTAGCGCTTCATGAAAATCGCCTTCGCTAGTAGCACCATCTCCACTAAAGGCCAAAGACACTTTGTTTTCTTTCTTTAATTTATGTGCTAAGGCAATACCATCGGCAATAGCCAATTGCGGACCCAAATGAGAAATCATGCCGCAGATATGATGCGCATTGGTACCAAAGTGAAACGAGCGCTCTCTACCTTTGCTAAAACCCTCTTGATGACCTTGCCATTGTAAAAATAATTTTTCGAAAGGCACCTCGCGCGCTGTAAATACGCCCAAATTGCGATGCATAGGCATAATATACTCATCGGCCTCCAAAGCCAAGGTAGCCCCTACCGCAATAGCCTCTTGCCCAATACCCGAAAACCATTTCGATATTTTTCCTTGGCGTAGCAAGACTAGCATTTTCTCTTCAATCATTCTAGGTTTCAACAAGGCGAGGTACAATTTCTGTAACAGCGCTTTGTCCATGCCCTTTATATCAAATTGCATAGCATCTATTTTGAAGGGATAAAGTTAATCTAATGTCGGTAAATCCATTTCCTTTTCTTCGACTTTCTATTTTTTAAAAAATATTTGAGAAAGGGTAAAGAAGGATTCCAAAATTTACCTTTTATTTTTACCTTTGCATGACCGAGTAAATTTTCCTCCAAATTTTATTGCTTGTAAATTTCTTGCCGGTCATAAATTAAATAGATATGACAAAGTACATTTTTGTAACCGGCGGGGTTACCTCCTCATTAGGAAAAGGAATTATTGCAGCATCGCTGGCTAAATTATTACAAGCAAGAGGTTATAGCACTACCATTCAAAAATTCGACCCCTATATCAATATCGATCCCGGTACACTCAATCCGTATGAGCATGGCGAATGCTATGTAACCGAAGATGGAGCCGAAACCGATTTAGACTTAGGGCACTACGAGCGTTTCTTAAACACCTTTACTTCTCAAGCTAATAATGTAACTACGGGTCGTATTTATCAACACGTAATCAATCAAGAGCGCGCGGGTGCTTATTTAGGAAAAACCGTACAAGTTATTCCACATATTACCGACGAGATCAAAAGAAGAATGTTGCTTTTAGGTAATGAGAAAAAATACGATGTGGTGATTACCGAATTAGGTGGTACTGTTGGCGATATCGAATCTTTACCCTATGTAGAAGCCGTACGCCAATTGAAGTGGGAGATGGGTTCAGAAAACTGTATTGTAGTACATCTTACACTTATACCATATTTGAATGCCGCTAAAGAATTAAAAACAAAACCAACCCAACACTCCGTAAAATTGATGAGTGAAAATGGATTGAATCCAGATATTTTAGTTTGTCGTACCGAGCATCCACTCAATGACGATATCAAACGCAAAGTGGCGTTGTTTTGTAATGTAACCAAAGACGCCGTTATTGAAGCTTTAGATGCAGACACTATTTATGGTGTGCCTTTAGAAATGATGCGCGAGAAATTGGATAAAATTTGTTTAACCAAATTACAATTGCCCATCAGCAAAGAGCCAGAAATGGTGAAATGGAAAGAGTTTTTAAACAAATTGCGTTATCCAAAATCGAAAATAACCGTAGGCCTTATTGGTAAATATGTAGAGCTACAAGATGCGTATAAATCGATCTTAGAAGCCTTGATCCATGCGGGTGCGGTAAACGAATGTAAAGTAGTGATCAAAAATATACACTCCGAATTTTTAACACCGGAGAATGCGGTAGAAAAATTGCAAGATGTAGATGCCATATTAGTAGCACCTGGTTTTGGTAGTAGAGGTATAGAAGGTAAAATACATGCGATCCAATATGCACGCGAGCAAAAAGTACCTTTCTTTGGCATTTGCTTAGGTATGCAAATGGCTTGTGTAGAATTTGCCCGCAACGTATTGCATATGCAGGACGCGCACTCTACCGAGATGAATGCTCAAACCCAGCATCCGGTAATTGCGATGATGGAAGAGCAAAAAAATATTTCGCAAATGGGCGGCACTATGCGTTTGGGTGCTTTCGATTGCGAACTCTTAGCCGATTCTAAAGCAGCGGCTATTTATGGTAGCACACAAATTAGCGAGCGCCATCGCCACCGTTACGAATTTAATAATGCCTATTTAGAAGCATTTGAAAAAAATGGTTTA
>Ga0129333_10002124_pt1 | contig 18331 bp, 16 predicted proteins | sample CPB6_08_DNA_FD_94474 | JGI IMG/M metagenome (GOLD analysis project Ga0129333, IMG submission 94474) | Freshwater to marine salinity gradient microbial communities from Chesapeake Bay, USA - CPBay_Sum_0.6_0.8_DNA | ecosystem: Environmental > Aquatic > Marine > Coastal | place: USA: Chesapeake...
CAAATGTCACTACCAGATCCAACCCAGAACCACTGCTTGAATTTTTTTCCATCTCGGGTGATGATGCGCTCATCATTTTTATTGTATGGAATCGAAGGTTCTTCTTCGCTGATCCGATTTTGTTTTTCAAGAAATTGCTTTTTCGCTTCTGCGTCTGCAACCTTTCTTTTTTCTTCTTCCATTTCTTCGAGTTCTCGTTTCGTGAGTTCCCACTCTGTCAAAAAGCCGATCTCCTCGCCATTGTCGTTAACTCCACGAATATGTTTGACTTGTTTGATTTGTTTTCCGTCTCGCACAATGATTCTCTCGCCAATATCATCAAACGGAATCGACGATTCATCTTCTTTCGGCAGATCGATAAATGGCGACAGTTGAAATTTCTGCAGTTCGGCATGTCGAAGCTCTTGCTGCTCCTTCTCATATTGACTATATTGTGCTTGTGCAAGCGCTTTTGTCAACCTGTCAACCTCTTCTTTCAAACCTTGTATTTTGTTTTTTTTTCTTTCCATCTTTTTTTTCATTTCTCTGTTTTCCACTAATAATTTCCCCCACTCTTTGTTCAAACGTTCGATTTCTTCTATATCTTCAAGCTGTCTATACATCTCTTCGTAAATACTGCTGCCAAAAGTAACACTGTCAAAAGTAAAAATAAAAAATAAAATTTCAATTTATCATTTTCTCATTATTTTTTATTCTTTATAAAATAAAATCTCTCTATAATGTATAGTGTGTAAATAAATCCATATTTATAAAATCTAACCTAATAAAATCTATGATGTATTCACTTGTCGGTGCTCCGTTTTATGACGAGAGAAATCAATGTTATAAAAAAATTATTCGAATCAATAAATTTCCACAAGGACCAGGACCTTTACAAAAAATTGTAAAACGCGTTCGTTCACCACGCCTATCACATTTCGATGTTTTTTCAAGTAACTGCGGTAGCGGAAGCTGTTGTAATTCAAATGCATTCAACCCTCCATGCATCTTTGTAATTTGTAATCCAAATACGCCTCACGAGTTTTTAACAGTAGATGAGCTTCCCGACCTCATGTCTTTTTTGATTGATAATGGATATAAAATTGATACATCCATTACGAAAATGTTAATGAAATCAAATGTAAAACCATCCAACGATCTAATATGTTATATTAGTGATAATGCTACACCATAAACAAACTGGTTACGTCTACGTCTGTTTCGACTCATCTTTATCCCTCATTTTAAAGAAACGCTTAAGTCCACACAAATTCAGTTTAAATTCTTCGAATAGAGCTTCGATCTTTGCGCTCGGTTTTACAATCTTGATTTTATTAGAAAGTGAAACACATGATAGTACAATTTTTCGATTTGTGTGTGGAAAACGATTAATATCATACCGATTTTTAGTGCTATCAATAATCGTTTGCATAATATCATCAACCATATTGTGTTCCACAAAGTATTCAAAACACTCACGTGAACCGTAGTCAGTATTTGAATATGTTAAAATCTTCACTATATCAACTACCAACTTTTTTCTTTCTTCACTTGGAATATCAAAATATTCAACATATTCCATAACATGTGCAAACAAAGAAATCATATTACATGGCAAAACTGGGTACATTTTTTTTGACTCCATTAATTGTTGAAAATGAGTGTACACTTCAACGCCAATATACTTTTCATTTGGAGACATGCATACTTTTTCTTTTTTGTTCTTATAAATATTAGTAGGTTCATAATTGCATTTGTGATTATTGTCACAATCGCACTCATCTTCTTCATCTACATTTTTATCTTCTTCATCTACATTTTTATCTTCTTCATTTTCACCTTCTTCACCTACATTTTCACCTTCTTCACCTACATTTTCACCTTCTTCACCTTCATTTCTCTTATTAAAATTTAATCTTTCTTCATTACTTTCATTTACAATATTTATACTTTTTTCTTTACTATTTTGAACATAAAGATCCTCTTCTAAAATAATGACAACCATGTCGTCATCAGAATCGTTATTAAACTTATCTTTAAAAAGTATTCGATTTTCATTTTTTAAATCATAATCATATTCCTTATTAATATCATTACCATTATTGATGCAACTACTATTTACATTATTTACTACTAAAAACTTCATAGTATTTTCTGCAGATACTGGAGTTGTCATTTTTTTTTGAACTTAATACCTTATGATGATGCTATATATATATGGATAAAATATTTTATATTAGTTTGATTAAATATATAAATATAAAATAAAAATAAAATGTTTTTTGTATTTTTTAGGTAGGTCATAAGTAACTGTAATATTTCTAACGAAAATGAACATTTTTTTTTATATTTTTTGAAACTATTGTGTCATAATTATTTTTCATAATTTTTTCATCGTCGTTTTCACGAACAGTGGTACCAAATTTACAGCTAGAAAATGTTATACAGCAGCAATTTATTTCTTCTAGATATTCTTTTTCTGTAATTAAAATATTTGCCCCACACATTTTGATACACCAGTTTTTAAATTCAGTTGAACCATCATATTTCCATAGTGTTTCAACAAATTTACAATCCTTTTTTACATTAACTCGTTTTAAACAACTACCCATACAATTTCCTTTTTCTTCATCTTCATCATAACAACCAACGAACACATTTTCTGAATATTTCGCACATTCTGGTAAAATTTCTAAATGTTTATAGTCACATGATAATTTCCCAAATATGAGAACTGTTATAATATCTATTCGTGGCTTTTTTAAATAAATTATTTCTTGATTATTGTAAAAATTATAAATTACATCATTATAAACATAAAGAACGTCTATATAATTTAAATACATAACCACATCATTATCTCTTGAATACGAAAAATATTCAATTTGAACCGTTGGAAAATAATATTTAATAGACGCAGCATGTTGAATAATAAAATCCATTGAAAATGAGTATATTTTTTTGATTTTATTTTCATATATATTTCTCAAGACGTCTAGAGAATTTTTACTAAATGTACTATCCAATACATTCATTACGTTATTTATTTGTTCTTCACATTCTTCTTCACTAGACTTGTTACAAAAAATAAATTTCATAGTGTTATCTATTGCATTCTGCTTTATACGTTCAAATTCAGCATATGCTGTTTTCCATGACCTGTAGTATATTGAAACATCTAAACCATGAGGACTTATAACACATTCTTCAATATTACCATAACATTTATACACTTCATATTCAACATTTTTGAAAAATGGAAGACTTAAGCCATCATACATGTGACGTTGAAATGGAATAACTTGTTTCATATGAAGATTTTTACCGTGATAAAGTCCCCATGAAGCATTGTTTCTTAAAAATCCGTTGTCATCAAAATATGAAAAAAATATATCACACAAAAAATATGACTTTTTTATAGCGCTTTCAGAACTCTCATTATCATTATTAAAAATGTCATTTTTGTTATTATAATACTTTTGACAAACAGAAGAATAAATGCTGCATCCACCATTTGTTTTTTGTTTTGTTTTCGGGTTAACATTTTGAATAATTTTAAATCCATGTTTTTTCAATATATGCATAGCATTACTAAATAGTTTAACGTCTTTATTAAAAATAATGATATCATAGTCATCCAAAAATGGAAGCGTTTTTTTATTTCGTAATAATCCTATTGAGCTGCCGGCAAAAAGAGCGTATGAAATTTTAAAAGTATCAAGAATTTTAAAAAATATAGTTGCTTGATCAAATTTAACTTCATTTGGTTCAGTAAACTTTAAGTTAGTTAATCCAACAGTTGGTAAATAATATGTAATGATATTATTTTTATCATTCGCATCATTCACACCATTCATATCATTCACACCATTCATATCATTCACACCATTCATATCATTCACACCATTCATATCATTCACACCATTCACATCATTCACACCATTCATATCATTCACACCATTCATATCATTCACACCATTCATATCATTCACACCATTCATAATGATACCATTTGTTATATCGTTTACATTATTTGAGTTATTGTTATTGCTACTATAAAAAAGTGAGTATAAATCTTCAAAAAATGCTTCTTTTTTTTTTTCATCTAACTTTAACTGTTTGTTTACATTTAACTGTTTTATCATAAGTTTAACTAGATTACTAAATCCTCTATTCTTTTTCAATGTATTAAACTTAAACATTTAAAATAAATTTAAAAACTTTATAATAAGTTTAATTATTTATTTTTTATAATTTTAACTTAATATAATAAATTTAAACAACATGGATACCTATGACTTTGACTCTTATTCAGATATTAAATATTTAAATTATGAAGATATTTTTAGGTCTGATAAAAACGAAAGCAGATTTTTCTCAAAAAGTAAAATATTAGAAGATAAAATATTTTTTAATTATCTAGATAAAATTGTTAAAATAAAAGACATACACTCTTATCATCCTATGAAAAATATAAAATATGCGGTTATTATGGCTTGCCATTGCAACTCAACTGAAAAACTAGAAGTAATTAAAAACAACTTACAATACTTTCAGTATTTTAACATTAATACAATCATTATCAACTCAAAAGGTTTTAACTTTACAAATGATTTATTAGAATTATGTTCGAAACAAATAAAGTCATCATATTTTGAAATAGATAATAATTTTTATTATGACTTTGGAAAATGGATTTATGCATTACTATATCTGATAAATGTAAATGAATATGACTATATTATTCTTACAAATGACTCTTACATCATTTGTAACTCAATTAACCATTTTTTTAATTTAACTGCGATACATAATGTTGAACTATTTGGTTACAATGACTCAAACGACAGTAGACACCACTATCAATCATATTTATTTTCTTTAAGAAAAGATGCAGTTAATATTTTTGTAAAAAAAGTAACAAGTAAAAAAATACGTGTAAAAAGTCAACGTGATATAGTCGTTAACTTTGAACTAAAAATGACAGACTGGTTTGTTACGAAAGACTGTTTTTTAAAATCAGTAAATAATAAAAAAAATAATATTTTTTTTCATAACGATAAACTATACTTACCTCTTATAAACTCTAACGTATTGCCTTTTATTAAATTAAAACGTATAAATTCTGTTACCTAAATAATATCACACATATCACACTAACACAAACTTAAAAGTTATAATAATAGAAATACATATACTAACAATTATTTTCAAAGTATTGTTTTATAATTTCAAAATTATTGTTACCTGTGTCATAATTTGGATCGCCGTTATTCCAGAACCACTTGTGAAATATTAACTCATACGGAATTAAACAGTTTGAATAAAAGCTATTTTTCCTTGAAGGGTGTAAATTATTATTCATATTCCAATTTTTTTTATTAGTCCAGTCTATTCCTTGATACTTACTTATCATGCAGTCAATGCTGTATCCATTTTTTAGTATACAATTACTTAGCCCATATTCTCCATTTACAATTGCAGAATGTTTAGTTTTATGAATTTGAAAAATAGTTTTTTCTTCAAATAAAATGCTTAATCCTTTTACGTCAGTAACAAAAAAAAAACCTTCAACTTTTGGACCATATCCGCCCGCATCTGTTTTAGGCAAACAACATATTGTTGTTCCTACCAATTTGACTTTGTCATTAATTTTACGAATAAAATATGTTGACCAATGAGTATCATCCTTAAGGTAATTCGGAATTATTGGACCACACACACCACTATTCATAAAAAAAAAATAATTATATTTCTTGTTATGTTCTTTAATATAATTCAATGCGACAAAGTGACCACCAAAGTCAAAACCTGTATTTTCTCTCTTTATTATTTTAAAATTATCAAGTGTGGGCAAAGGAACGGGGCAATCATAACCGTTGATTATTAAAATATAATCAATATCGGGTCGATAACACACTTCTTTTTTTATAAAAAAATTTAAATTATAATTAGAACTTGGAGAATTATAATAAACGTAACTAATAACCTTTTTCATATACATGTAAATGAATTAACCAACACTTTTTAAATTCGTTTAAAGAGTATTATTATTAGTGTTGGAGTAAATACGTAATATTTTCAAATTAATCCTTTTTTTATTTTAACAAACCGCTGAACCAGCTGTTTTAAACATTCTTTAAAATCGTATAGACACGCTACATGTTTTGGTAGTTCACATATTCCTTTTGCACGCTTACTGTGATTAGCTCCATAAAATAGTGCCAATTCCAATATTCTTATAACAAGTTGTTCTTCTTTTGTGAGGTCGATTTCATTGGAAAGTAAATCGATTCTATATGCACCTTCATAAACAAATCGATTGTAATTGCCACATTTGTATATTGATGGTTTTAATACAGTATTATTTTTACTACCACCTAATACTGTATTATCTAGTAAATTTGGATTGTTTTTAACTAGTCCAATTCCAGCAATTTTATTATTATCATTATGCATTTCTAAAATAATCATCCACGCATTTTCGTGAATGGTACTTTTGATAGGAATTGGAGAACCATAAATGCAATGATTCATTTTTTTATTTCGCTTTCTCCATAAATAATTTTCTTTTAGCGTGTCGGTGTTAAATCGTGTAGTTAAAATAAAAACCATTACACTTGACTTTCACTGGTATCTTTATTAAATGTTATAATGATAATGTTATAAAAAGTTGACATTATGGATAATTAATCAATTTTTAAATAATTAGTTATCTTAAATCTTTTACCGATTTTATTATTAATTATATTATTACTTCTTACTATTAGTATTAATTAAATGAATTATTTAACAGAAAAAAATGAAAATATAATAAAATTTGATAAAAGTTATTTAGAAGAAACACAAAACAAATCAGTATTACAGTACTTCGGTAGTTGGACTCAAAATATTAAAAAGTTACAAGAAAGTTATTCAAAAGCTGAACCATTTGAACATATCGTAATTGACGACTTTTTAGAAACAACATATGCCGAAAAAATATTTCAACATTTTCCAGATATAAATCATACATGGCATGAGTACAAAAATCCAATAGAAGTTAAATACGCATACGATAACATTAATCAATTAAATGTTGATATAAAAAATTATTTTTACTATTTATCAACTCCAGAAATAACTGAAATTATGAAAAAAATAACAAATATCAATGACTTAGAATATGATGAATATTTACACGGTGCAGGCGTGCACATCCATCCGCGATACGGCAGACTAAACATTCATCTTGATTATGAAAAACATCCATATTCCGGAAAAGAAAGACGATTAAATATCATATTGTTCATGTCAAAAGATTGGAATCCTCAATGGAATGGAGCAAATGAACTTTGGAACAGTGATGTAACTCGCTGTGTAATAAAAACAAATATAAAATTCAATAGAGCCATCATATTTAAAACAAATGATATATCATGGCACGGATTACCAGATAAAATAATGTGTCCAGAAAATACGTTTAGAAAAAGTTTAGCATACTATTATGTGTCTCCTTTGAACACTCAAAAGAATGAAAACAACTATCGTATAAAAGCACGTTTTGTAAAAAGACCTCAAGATCCTTACAACGAAAAAATAGAAAAACTTTATGAATTAAGGTCCAGTAGACGTATAACTAAAGATGACTTAAAAGAAATTATTCCAGAATGGGTTGTTGAAAACTAAACCATAACATTATAAATTTAAACATTTTTATTTACTGTGTTAATCTTACAAAATTTAAAATATTATTAAAATTTATAAGTGAACTATTCTTTTTAAATAATAATGTCAGGTACTTTGAATTTTTTTTTTAAAAGTAAAATACTAACAACAGGCTCTACAGTGTTGCCAATACCATTATTAACTAATCAAAAAAAATCACATTCAAGTAATAAAATATGCGACAATGATATTTACAACATGAATTATAACATGACAACTGTAAAAAAAAGAGCGGATAAACTATTCATAACACCTAGTGAAACGTGCTATTACTTCGCAAATACTGGAATAACAAATCTTGTATTAACAACATATAATGAATTTATACACAACCAGGCGAAACTATGTTTCAATATTCTTAATGACTTTGAGACCAAAAATAAAATTACATACGCAATTTTTGCCGGAAGTGCCATTGGTTTGGTTCGCACCGGTAAAAACTTACCATGGGCTGATGATTACGATATTATTATTTTCAATCACCATATTAATTTTTTTATAAGTGACATCATTCCTGAACTCGAAAAAATTGGTTTCAAAGTAAAAATAATGACTAAAAATAACATTACCTTCGGAGCAAAAATATTTGGACCACCATTCATATTTGAAAATGTAAATTACCATGCTACTCACAACATCAGCATTTTTCAATGCGATATATTTTTTTCATATTTCGATAGTAATGGCTTTCTCAAGAATTCTAATGGATGGGGACTTTATAATAAAAAAAATATTACACGAAACATTGTGTTTCCTATAAAGCATCATCAGTTTCACGGTATGCTGCTTCCATTTTTTAATGACTCGTTTAAAGAAGTGACACTGTGTTACGGCAACATTCAAAAGTGTTCTATTTTCTCTCACCACACATCTTCAACTATTTTTTATAAACGATGGGAACATGCGTATAAAGATTTTGAATATATTAAAAAAGAAAGCATCACAAATACAAGAAAATATATCAGTCTTGACATTACACATGAATTACTAAACCAAAGTAAAATGTCAACTAATACACTCTTTTTAACCGAGTCAGATATTTTTCAAGAATTACGTGACATTTTATTCAATAACAGTAATTTTCATGTGTCTGTTTTAAAAAAATTGGACTTTTTACGCTACCTATATCAAAAAAATATCGACATCATCGTAGTATCGCCACTCATATCTCTACAATATAAAACAGATTTCGTTTTAAAAGATTTAAAACATAAAAATATTATTGATGCGGTAGACTATAATTATACTGCACCCGGTCTTAAAATAATTGCTGATCATGCTGCAGATATTAAGTTTTATTTACCACATATAAAAATTATTTACCAAGAGAAAATTGACGATCCAGATGGTGAGTATGCTTTATCTCCCATATTCTACAACTATGTTGACACAATCAGGACTACAAAAGTGCGTTACGATAAATATTATCATTATCAATTTTGTTTATCAAAAAAATATGGAATAATTGTTCCAGTTGTTGAAATTATTGAATCTTAAAATCGAAAACTATTTTTTTATTTATTTTTTTTTAATAATAACAATAATATAAATACGTAATGCAATTTTTATAAATTGAAAAATCAAAAACTATGATTATATTCGTCAGTGTTAAATCATACTTATTATCAAGAACGAATATGTCAAATATTGGAGGAACTCGTAACTATACCGAATCAGATCATTGGCGCAGCAGTGACCATGTCAGGAGTGACAACAGACAACAGCAGCAGCAGCAGCAGCAACAGCAGCAGGAGTTTGTTGGACCTACTTTGTGTATTTCTAGAACACACAAAGGTATTCGAGAAAGTCGTGTTTTCGCAGTGTTTCGTCAACTGAAATTGGGTTGGGTGGGAAAGATTGAAATAGTTCCCAAACAAACTGTGGAAAAAAATCCCGATGGTACATTAGTTACCAAAGAGTTTGTCCGCATCTTCATTCATTTCAACAAATGGTTTACCGAAAATCCTCAAACCCAAATGTTTCTTGAGCGACTTCACTCGGAGGGATTTGTTCACATCATTTATGATGAGCCATGGTTCTGGAAGGTCACCAAGTATGTTCCTGTTGAACAGAAACCGCAGCCACAGTCAAGGTATCCCAAACCACGCATTGATTTTGGAGCCACTGCTTCTGTCAAAAAAATTGAACCAACAGCAGCAGCATCTCAAGTTCAAGTTCAAATTGTTCCCGTCCAAGTGACAAGGCATTTGAAAAATGTTGGCGTGACCAGCGAAGGTGAAAAACAATCATACTGGCAAAAACAGGCTGAAACTGCTACAGTCGAGGTGATGACTAAGTATCAATCCACATCACCGACACCTCGCTCTCATGGATCAGATTCAGAGTCAAGTCCAAGTCCAGTACTGCAAAGAAAGGTAAGTGTTCGTTTGTTTGGTTCTTCTGAATAATTTGGCACTCTTGTTTGTTGTGTTTTTGTCATAATGAAAGAGTAAAAAAATAAAAAAGTAAAAAAATGAAAAAGTAAAAAAATGAAAAAGTAAAAAAATGAAAAAATAAAAAAAATGAAAAAATAAAAAAAATGAAAAAGTAGAATAAAAATTATTTTTTTTTATAAATTTTTTAAATCGGAACAATAAATAATATTAAAAAATATAATAAACAAATAAAAATAATATCTTATAATATCTTATCTTTTACTAATTATAAAAAAAAATGAGACCTTTTGATGAAAATATATGCAAAGGTTTATTTAGCAAAACTTCAAAAAGTATGGACATGAACTCGTGTATTTACTTTACAGCAACACGAAATACCACAACAGGTGATATTGTTCATGTATTTGAAAATGTTTTGAATCTTGGTATCATATATCAAGAGTATATAAATATTGTTCCGGTGCTCAATAAAAATTATAACCATATTTTTTTCAAAATAAGATGGAATGATGAAATCGCTACTGTAAATTTTGTTAATGAACTTATAGTTAACTCTTATATAAAAGTGTTTCATAACAAAGGTTACTGGGTTTGCAGAATGAGTAAAAACCCTTTAAAGATTCGTCATACAAAACCACGTATACATGTTGCATCTTTTTACTGTGATAATTCTGATTCTGAACAAGAAAATATTACTATAAATATTAAGGAAATTAACACATCCAAAAAAGTTTCGACGAATGAAGAAGACAAAGTTTCGACAAATGAAGAAGACAAAGTTTCGACGAATGAAGAAGACAAAGTTTCGACGAATGAAGAAGAAGAAGAAGAAGATTTTTATGTAATTAAAGAAGAAGTTGTCCCCGAATAATTTTTTTTAAATATTTAAAAAATAATATAAATATAATATAATATATATAATAATAATAATATAAAGACACTGCACTATAATAGTGTGGGGTCGGCTCTTTTAGCTCAGTCGGTAGAGCGCGGGTCTTATGAGCCCGAGGTCACGGGTTCAAGCCCCGTAAGGAGCAAACTTTTTTGACAACCTTACAGCAATGTAATTAAAACCAAATATGGTTGTCAGCATCACATTCACATTCAATAACTACTGAGCCAATTAAAATAATGCATATATTTTTCTTCATGACGCTATGTCCTCACAAATGCGAAAAAATAGAATCGCGAGTTGCGACAAGTAAGTCAAAGATTGGAATCTTATTCATATCATTTTTTTGGCAATAAAAGAGGGTTTAAACCACTTTACAACAAACAGCGCGGTAATTAAAAGTGTTGTAAGCACATCTATAAAAACCCTCTCAAGTAGTATTTAAATGCATATATTACGATTATAATTACATACGATATTAATGTAGGAAAATTAATAGTAGGTAATAATATAATTATCACATAATTATTTGCATTTTCAACAATTTTTTTCCGACGACCACGATGACGACACCGTTCATCCATCCGTCATAAATGCATAGTAAGACCACAAAGGCATTGCATTTTTTTTTTCTTAGACGACGATTTAACATCGTCCGTTGTACAACACTTTTTTGAAATGGTAACTAGATAAAAAGATGTTGTTTTTTTAAGGGGATAGTTAACTTTTAACGGGGAAGCATAAAAAAAAACAGGTACGAGTTTAATGTGTATATTATAGATCATAGTAGTATATTGTATAGTGTGTTTTGTATAAATAACTCTAACACATTTTTGTAGGTACGAACAATCGACGACGCGACGACGAGTAATGAAAATAGACGAGGAGGACGAGGACAAGAACAAGGGAGCAGAAGGAGCAGCAGTAAAAAACGAATGGATGACAAGTAAAAATAAAATTGGTCAGAGACCAAATAAAATGGGGGATGCCAAAATAAAAATAAATAAAAGCGAAAGCAAGCGTATATAAAAAAAACAAAACAAAATACAAAATATAAAACCATTTCTTACACTTAACCAAAACCCAAAACCAAAAAAAAAGTATATAACCAATCCAAAAAAAAAGGATTTGAAACCTTTTACCAAAAAATATGAAAACAATAAAAAGAAAACATTTTTACTCGCTTGACGATTTTTATCGCATTCTTACTATTCTTATTATTCTTTAGAATGTGATTATTATGCAGCGAAAATATGAAAAAAATGTTTATAAAGTGTAGCGTGGATTGTCGAGTGGTCAAAGACGCATCACTTAAGATGATGTCCCTATGGTTCGTGGGTTCGAATCCCACTCCGCGCATTATTTTTTCATATTCGTATTAATAATAACTTTCCGGTTATTATTAATTCTCATACCCATTTTATAAAAAAAAAATAAAAAATGATTTAAATTTTCAAAAAATATAAATTGAAAATTTAAAAACTAATATTGACCCATGTAGTTTTCAGAACAAAGCAGTCAATCAGTCAATCAAAATGTCATCCCCATATCCCTTCGATATCGGCCTCGAACTCATGAATAAGAAAACCGATGGATCCGGCATACATTTTGGTTGTTTGAAATTAACAACCGCCGCGTTTCCCGAAGGTTATAAACAAAAAGGTAAGTATCGCGTCCACATTTCACTCGACGTTTCAACATCGATGCAAAGTGGAGGACGACTTTCCCTCGCAAAAGAAACTATTGTGAAAATGGTGGAATACCTCGCATCCGCCGCAAATGACAATCCAGGACTCCAATTCTGGATCACACTCACGACATTCAGCACAGATGCGAACCTGGTCATTCGAAATCAACAGGTAAATTCAGATACACTTTCACTCATCACTTCTACTGTTCAAAGGATTCGAGTCGAGAATTCAACCAATTTCGAAGAATCCTTCTTGTTGGACCGCAAAATCATGCAAGATCAAGCCGACAAGGACCACGAAGATGGAAATGCAGACATTGTCACGATACACATTCAAATGACCGATGGAGAAATCACGGCAGGAAGCAATGACGAAACCTATTTGAAGTCACTACTTTCACCCAATATTGAACACATTTTCATCGGCTACGGAGCAGATCACAAAGCAGGATGTCTCATCAACCTTTCGAATGTTAACGATAGCAGCAGCTACATGTTTCTCGACCACCCCACAAAGATGGGCGCCATGTTTGCGCAGATTTTCTGCCCGCACCTCTTTACCGCTCTGACAGAGGTTACAATCAAACTCACTGGTGCATTGTTCCTCGATGTAGACGGCGGATGCGAGGTGTCAAGTGTGTTTTTGAAACAGGTTGCAGTCGAAACAACAAAAAGTTACCACATTGTAATTGATTCAGACAAAGAAGAACAACAAGGATTAAGCGATGATGTTATGTCATCTGTTTACGATTACAGCGGCGGCAAACAAGCACTTCAAGTCACTGTCACATTTCGTGCATTCGACAACCAAAACCTCGACAACCCGCCCAACTATCCATTATTTCAAACATTGGATGTTGACTCGGCAACGACACATTCACTCGAGGTTCAAAAAGAGTACATGCGTTGGAAGGTCATGCTCCTCATGAAAGAAGCAAAAGACATGAAACACCGTGAACATGAAAATATTACAACTTGCCAGAAACAGAATCGTATGTATTCAGAATACAATTATGAGACACGTCAGTACACTGATCCGATGAAAAAAGAAAAAGATGCGCTCATCCAGCGCGCAAATGAACTCAAAGATGAAATCAAAGAATTTGGCGAATTTCACAACATTGCAGAAGATGAAATGTTGAAAGACCTCACCGCAGACCTTGTCATTTGCATTTGCGCAATTCCGAGTGATGAACACGGTCTAATGTATATTTATTCGCGCTTTCGTTCATGCACAGATGAAACGCCGTCTGCAGTTACCGATCTAACACCTTTGGAAGAACACGTTGGCGACTTTATTGCATCATCGGCATACGATCATGGCGATGACAGGCTGTTTTCATGTGGCGGTTCCAATGAAGACGTGCTTCATCGTCAGAGATCAGGAACAACCAATGCCGCATTTGACATTTTGAATCGCGCAATGTCCCAGTTGCCCACATCAGCAGGAGCATCAGGAGCTGCATTTGATCATGCAAGTCAAGGAATTCGTCGTGCTCGTTCATCATATCAGCAGCATCATCAAATGAGACCGACAATGAGTGACGATGTGGCGAACACTGACGACGACCTTGTCGTTATCCCAAATGATGCTGTGTAAAATAATAGGTAAGAATCATGTCAAGTTGTATTACATACAACAAATTACATTTGTGAGAAATAAAAAATAAAAAATAAAAAATAAAAATAAAAAATAAAAATAAAAAATAAAAAAGAAAATAAAAAAGAAAATGTTTTTTTTTATTTTTTTATTTCATTCATGATTTTATATTTTCAATAGTTCATATACTTGAAGCAACGGTAACCTCTTTTGATATTGTTTTTATGATACGCTTCTCTCCGGAATCCGGAATTGGAGTGCAAACATGATTCATTGTTAAAATAAAATCGTCGCGTTTTACTTCATTCGTTTTGATTTCAGGATCGGAATCTTTCAATTCTTTCAACACTTTTACATGTTTTCGAGAGATTTCATTGATCGAACTTTTTATTTTCTCATTTCCTTCATCTTTTTTCCATATGTCTTCATCCTTTATATACATGATGTCCCTCTTCGAATCAGTGCAGTGTATCGGCCGCTTAAATATATCCAAATCTTTGAGTCCGCGCAAAAAAATGGATCCCACACTTTCTTCCAGATTCTTTTCTCTCGTCACATTCAAATCATCAAAGGTTATATTGAGAGATTTCACAAAATCGCACAAACTTATCGCATCCTTACACTGCTCGTTTAAAAAGAAATTCAAGTTGAATTTTTGCTTAATATTTGTCGTATTATTGTTATTTGTAATGTTTCCAATACACATCTTTGGCAATAACTCGATAATTTGTTGTTGTTGTTCTTGCTGTTGTTGCTGCTGTTGTTGCTGTTGCAGCATAATTTGAGTTTGTTGTTTATTCTGTTCAATAATGATTTTCTTCATTTCTTCATTATCTTTTAATAGTTTCATGATGATTTGATTACTAATTTTTATGCAACTGTCATCACCATATTCATTTTTACAATGACTATCATCATTGTTTGTATAACTGTTTTTGTTTTTTTTATCACAATCGTCGTCAACACTGTTAATTGGTAAAATATTATTAATTCTTTTATTATGTTTTTTTGTTAATAAATGTCTATTATAGTCAACTTTTCGATTGCATTTAAAATTACATATATTGCAGTTATAAATCATCTTTTATATTAGGTTTATATTTTCTAAAATATAATACTACTGTATAAAATATATTACTACTATATTAATATATTTTATATTTATATTATTTTTTAAATTACAAAATCATCCTCGAAAATTGCAATTTTTGTTTTTAAACTCCCAAAATTCTCATTTTTGGATGGTGTAAAAGCGTCTTTTTTTTGATTTTTTTACACCGTCATTTTGAAAAATAATTTTATCAGACCATAAATGATGTGATTATATCAAATATATGAAATTATACACTTATCATTTATGCAGTAGGTGTTTTTACACCCCCCTTTTCTAAAAAAATATAAAAAATGTCATTTTTTCATGATTTTTTGCTATTTTTTCTTATGGTCTCATTCGCATTTTTACAATATTCGCTAAAATCATTTATCATAAGAAATTTCGAAAAAGTATTCTCGAAAAAAAACATAAAAAATGGGAAAAAAGGTTTTCAAGATTCTATTTTATTTTTTGAAAATGGACAAAAATAAATGTCCAAAAATGTTTTTAAAAAAAAAGTTTCAAAAAAACGAAGATCTTTTGCTTTTTCTTTCATTGATAACAAAAATTATCATTTTATCCCCAAAATTCGCAATTCTTGTTTTGAAAACAAAAAAGTCATTTTTCGGGGATAAATTGCTTTTTTTTCAATGATTTAATTTTTTATTAACTTTTTATATAAAAAATTACCATTTTATCCCCAAAAAATGCAATTCTTGTTTTTTAACTCCCCAAATTATCATTTTTTGATGGTGTTTTTACACCTTTTTTTACACCATCATTTTGAAAAATAATTTTATCAGACCATAAATGCTTTGGTAATAACAAATATATGAAAATATATACTTACCATTTGTGGTGTGGGTGTTTTTACACCCCCCCTCCCCAAAAAAATCTAAAAAATGTCATTTTTTCATGATTTTTTCGATTTTTCACTTATGGTCTCATCCGCATTTTTATACTATTCACTCATATCATTTATCATAAGAACATTTGAAAAAGTAGTTCCGAAAAAAAATACAAAAAAATGGGAAAAAAAGTTTTCAAGATTCTATTTTATTTTTTGAAAATGGACAAAAATAAATGTCCAAAATTGTTTTTAAAAAAAAAGTTTCAAAAAACGAGGATCTTTTGTTTTTTTTTAATTGACAGAATTTTTTACAAAAAATACCATTTTATCCCCAAAAATCGCGATTCTTATTTTTCAACTCCCCAAATTCTCATTTTTGGATGGTGTAAAAGCACTTTTTTTTGATTTTTTTACACCGTCATTTTGAAAAATAATTTTATCAGACCATAAATGCTTTGGTAATAACAAATATATAAAAATATATACAAACCATTTATGGTGTGGGTGTTTTTACACCCCCCTCCTCCAAAAAAATATGAATAAGTTCATTTTTTCATATTTTTTTCGATTTTTTGCTTATGGTCTCATCCTCATTTTTACATTATTCGCTCACACCATTTATCATAGGAAAAATCAATAAAATCAGTCCCGGAAAAAAACATAAAAATGGGAAAAAAAGTTTTCAAGATTCTATTTTATTTTCTGAAAATGGACAAAAATAAATGTCCAAAATTGTTTTTAAAAAAAAAGTTTCAAAAAATGAGGATCTTTTGCTTTTTTTTCATTGATATAAATATTATCCAACACTCTCCATTTCACTGAATTTATGAATTATCTCTCTATCTCTCTACGAATTAGAAAATAAAAGGTAAAATAAATATTGAAGGTATAAAATGAAAGAGATTCTATTTTATAATAATAAGTTTTGGATTTTATTTTTAGAGAGAAGAGAGAAAAATATAAAAATAAAAACAATTAAAAAAAATAATAAAATAAAAATATTTAAATGCGACAATTGTTTTGGATTTGATTATCATTGAACATTTGATAACAACAATAATTTGAAATATTGTTTCCAAGTAAATTTATATTTTGTGGTGTCCAGTTTGTAATATAAGTGTAAATGAAAAAAACAGACAGCATGGATAAAATGTTACTGAAAATGAAAAGATATTTAAAATTATATTTATTGGTTCTTTTATCCCACATGAATGTGAAACTAACGATTAATCCATAAAAAAATCCCAACCAGTGAAACAAGTAAGCAACGTTTTCAACTTTAATAAAAAAGAAACTTATAATTTCCAATGCTATAATGATAAATATTGTGAATAGTAACATTTTTTTCATAATTTTATCCATGTATTTAGAATTGATTGCGTAATCGGCCAGTAAACTTCCAGTGTAAGCAAACACGATATGAGAACAACCAATGACTTTTGTATACGGATAAACGTACGTATATGTAATTCCAGAATAAAGAGAAACTAGACCATAAATTAGTAACACTAGTTTATAATTATAAGAAGATTCTATAATATACATTAATGGAAACAATATGATCGTATTACAAATAATATGTTTTATATTCGCATGAACAAAAGACATTGTAAAGAATCTCCATAATTCTAATCTTAGATCACGACATTCGGGATAATGCGATACAATTCCAAAAAAAAATGGTTGATAATTTGGCGATACCTTTTCTGTACTCATATCATCTAAAAAAAATAAACCGGTTATATAACTGGTCCATATGAATAAATTAAAAATAATATAAATAAAAATTTTATGTTGACGATTTATGTTATAATAAGACAATAAATCATTTCGATTAAAGGTGTATTGGTTAATATTGGTATTAATATTATTTGATGATGGTTGCATGTATTGTTGTTGGTGTATATTATGATTTTATTAATCACTTTTTTTTATTGTTAGACCATAACTCATTATATTACATCATATTGTTTAAGTTGTATTCATAAAATAAATTTCTTGATGAAATTATAATCCATCCGAGTTTTTCAAACATTCAAATATTTTAAAATTGCAGTTATTGTGCATGATTAACGCTCCCATAAAATAATTAGAAGTGCCCCCAATAACAAAATCGCATTTTCC
>Ga0129333_10002126_pt1 | contig 18311 bp, 17 predicted proteins | sample CPB6_08_DNA_FD_94474 | JGI IMG/M metagenome (GOLD analysis project Ga0129333, IMG submission 94474) | Freshwater to marine salinity gradient microbial communities from Chesapeake Bay, USA - CPBay_Sum_0.6_0.8_DNA | ecosystem: Environmental > Aquatic > Marine > Coastal | place: USA: Chesapeake...
ACCATTCGACGCGGGCGCACTGACGGCATCCGCCCAGGATGTCCGGTGGTCTTCGGCGACTGCGTCGTCGGCCGAATCGCCGCGGTGCACGTCGACACCAGCGAGGTCGAGCTCGTGACCAGCCCCGGATTCCGCTGCACGGCGTTCCTTGGCAATGGCGAGGATCAGCGCCCCGTTCTCATCAGCGGAGAGCCCGACCTGCCCTTTACCGCGCCCTCGGCCCGGGTGACATATATTCCGACCGACTTCACCCCGGCAGCCGGCCAGCCCACCAAGGTCATCACCACCGGACTCGGTGGACTTTACCCGAAGGGCCTGCGACTGGGCACGCTCGCACCCGAGCTGGAAGAGACTCCGGCCGGCGCCTACCGCATCGGCACCCTTCGACCAAGCCGTGAGCTGCTCAGCCTGCGCGAGGTCTCGGTGCTGGTGCCGACAGAACCGCAGCCCTACGAGGAACTACGATGAACCCCGCGCTAGGCTGGCTCGTCGCTCTGGCCACCTGCTACCCCTGGCTGCTGGCCGCCGACCTGATGGGCGACCTGACCGCGGGCTGGCACCTCGTCGTCTTCCTGTCCGGCGCGGTGCTCGTGACCCCGTTCCTGCGCCTTCGCACTTGGCAAGCTGTGCTGCTGGCCGGGTGTGTCGGCCTCGCCTATGAGGCACGACGACCGATACCTCCCGGGGCATTCTCGCTTGGACTGATGGTTCTGTGCGTCGTGGCCATCTCGTGGCGGGACCGACTCAGGTCCAAGCCAACCTGGCTGGCGCCAGCGACGCTCAACATGCTGGCTTGCGCGATGGCCCTGCCGGCATCCCTTCCCGTGACCGGGACCTGGGAGTGGTCGCAGTGGACCTGGGCCCTTCCTGTCCAAGTCCTGATGGCTGGTTTGACGGCGGCAATCCTGCACCGCCCGATTGCCGCCTTCCAGTCCCGCCTGCTCGAGCGCTCGGGCCTGGCGGAGATCCGTGAGTCATGATCGCGGCCAAGCCCGAGCCTGATGACAGCGCCGCGACGCATGTGCCCTCGGCGAGGAGCCACCGCGGGCGCATCCTGAAGCTCGCCGCGATAGCCGCGGTAGGCTGCGTCTACCTCGCACTCGGCCTGGTCTACCGGCAAGCCATTCAGGGGGACTTTTTTCTCAACCAACACGAGAGGCAGATTCGCCATGCGACCATCCTTCCGGGCGCGCGCGGTCGCATCTACGACCGCAATGGCTTCATCCTCGCCGACAACCAGGTGCGATGGAGCGTGAACGTGGACCTAGGACGGCTCCGCGGCCCGATTCTGCGCGAGCAGCGTCGGCTGGTCGCGCTGGCGCGGGCGACGCGCCCGGCGGAGAAGCCCGACCTCGAGTCCCTGCTCAACCAGGCACGCCTCAACGTCGTGCAGGGCTTGCTCGACAAGGTCAACCGGGCACTCTCGACCCGGCAGAAGCCCGTGAACCTCCGGGTGGACGCACGTGCGCTCGCCTTGCACGTGCGCGACCGGCGCGGCTTCCCCTTCCCCGTCATCCCCGACCTCGGCACCGTCGTGGGCGATGCGCACGGCAAATTCGCGAGGTTTGTCGAGCAGATGCCCTCGGACGACATCCTGAGCCTGCGGCACGAGATCGTGCGGGTCTATCCCTACGGCGAGGTCGGAGCCCATGTCATCGGCTATGTGCGCGAGCGAAGGTCGGCTGACGAGGCGACATCCGACATCCTCACCGACTCGCAGGCGCGCAGGGAGGCCGACCTGCGCCAGACGCTGGCCAACAACTACAACATCGGTGCGAACAGCTTCACCAACGACCGGGTGCTCACCGGCGAGGTCGGCATCGAACTCTCCTTCGAGGGCGTGCTCGCCGGGGTGAGCGGCTACCAAATCTGGGAGCGGAATATCCTCGGTTACTCGCGGAAGCTCCTGGGGAGCAGGGAGCCCAAACAGGGGACGCACCTGAGCCTGTCGATTGACATCGAGATCCAGCAGACAGCCGAGCGATTGCTCGCCGCGGCGAGCAAAGGCGGACCGCCACTAGCCGGAGCAGCGGCGCTGGTCGATGTGCAGACCGGTGAGGTACTCGCCCTCGCGACGGCACCGAGCTTTGACCCGAACCGGATGGTTGGCCGGGTCAGCTCCGAATATTACGACAGCATCACCGACAAGGGGGGCTGGCTCAATCGCGCGACCCAAGGCCTGTACCCGCCTGGCTCAACCTTCAAGCTGATCACGGCAATCGCCGGCCTTCGCTCCGGGGCGGTCAGACACGACACGGTCTACGACTGCGGACCGACCCTGATGATTGGCAATCGCGCCTTCCCCGAGCACACGCCCGAGGGCTTTGGACCGACCGACTTGGAGAAGATGCTCATCATCTCCTGCAATGTCTGGAACTACCAGGTGGGCCTCAACACCGGCATCGACCGTTTGGCCGCGGAGGCGCGTCGCTTCGGCCTGGATACCCCCTTGCTCGTGAGCCAGGTCGATGGTCGTCCTGAATTCCGGGAGGTTGCCCGCAACATGATCATACCGACCCCGGCGATCAAGCTGCATCGAGAGCGGGCCAGCTGGGGCCTGGGCGACACCGCGAACACCTCGATCGGGCAGGGCCTCATGCGGACCACGCCGCTGCACATGGCGGCATTCGCGGCCTCGCTGGCGCGCAACGAGACGCGCACCAACCTGACGCTACTCTTGGATCCCGGAGCCGAGGCCCACCACAAGGGGTCGGAGCCCATCGGCCTGAGCGCAGCGCAACGCCAGGCCCTCATCGAGGGGATGACGCGCTGCGTCGAGGAGGGAACGGCTGCTCCGATACGCATCCCCGGGTTCCGCATCGCCGCCAAGACCGGCACCGCCGAATACCAGAAGGAGGGACAGAAAGCGCACCTCGCGTGGACGCTCGGCTTCGCTCCCGCCGACAACCCACGTGTGGCCTTCGTGGTCTGCGTCGAGGGCGAGGACATGACCAGCTGGGGCGGGGCGACGGCGGGCCCGATTGCCAAGGGGATGCTTGAGGCCTGGCTCAGGAAGGGGATGCCCGAGGTGCTCGCCGGTGAGACAGCGGAGGAGCCGGCTGAGCGTTGAGTTGGCTCAGGCGATATAGACCCAGGCGCCACTGGGGACCGCCTCGAAGAGCTCGGTGACATCCTCGTCGGAAAGCAGCACGCAGCCGTGGCTGTTGGGCTGTCCGATCCGCGCGCGCTGGTTTGTCCCGTGGATGTAGACATAGCGCGCATGTGTGTCGACTAGGCGCCCCTCGGCGTCCTGACCGCGGTTATGTCCGGGCTCGGCCCCGTCGAGCCACAGGATGCGTGTGGTGATGAGGTTGTCCTCGGGCGTCGGCCAGTCAGCGGAGAGCGTGCCCGTCGCGATGCGGGCCTTGAAGACCATCCCCGCCGGCGCGTTCTCTCCAATCCTCTCGGCGATACGGTGCAGGCCGGTCGGCGTGCGGAACGAGTCGGCAACACAGCCTGTGCCGGCACGTGCGGTGCTCACACGATAGGTGCGCCGGTGACGCCCGGCCCGGTAGTGGTCCAATGTTTGCTGGACAACGGATACCACTAGGCAATCGTCCGCGGAACCGAGACCCAGCGCCTTCCGGCGCTGCTCGGCCAAACCCAACAACCTCTCTGCTTCCTCGGATGGCATATCGCATCGGTATCGTGGGCGTGACCGGCGCCGTCGGTCAAGAGCTCCTCGCTCTCCTCGCCAAGCGCAAGTTCCCCGTGGCGGAACTCCGCCCCCTCGCCTCCGCCCGCTCGGCCGGCAGCAAGGTCACCTTCGATGGCAGGGAATGGACCGTGCAGGAGGCCAAGCCTGAGGCCTTCGCTGGGCTGGATTTCGCCATCTTCAGCGCCGGCGGCTCCGTCTCGCTCGCCCTCGCCGAGGAGGCGGTCAAGCGCGGCTGCGTGGTCATCGACAACTCCTCGGCCTTCCGCATGCGGGACGACGTGCCCCTGGTCGTCCCCGAGATCAACGCCGCGGCGCTCGACGCGCACCGCGGCATCGTCGCCAATCCGAACTGCTCCACCGCCATCGCCCTGATGGGGCTCACCCCCTTGCACCGCGCTTTCGGCCTGCGACGCTTCGTCGCCGCCACCTACCAGGCGGTCTCGGGTACCGGCGCGGAGGCCATGCGCGAGCTCGACACCCAGGTGCGCGCCTGGGCGGCTGGGCAGACCTCGGCCCCCAAGGTCTACCCTCACACCATCGCCTTCAACCTGATCCCGCACGTCGACAGCTTCCTCGAGGACGGCTACACCAAGGAGGAGATGAAGATGCTCAACGAGGGTCGCAAGATCCTCGGACACCCCACCCTGCGCGTCAGCACCACCTGCGTGCGCGTACCCGTCTTCCGGGCCCACTCCATCGCCATCAGCGCTGAGTTCGACCGTCCCATCGACCTCGCGGTTGCGCGCCGGGTCATCGCCGAGTTCGAGGGCACGGAACTGCGTGACGACCCCGCGACCAAGACCTACCCGATGCCCCTCGACTACGCCGGACGCGAGAAGTGCGGCGTCGGGCGCCTCCGCCGCGATACGCTCTTCGACAACGGCCTCTCGCTCTGGGTCTGCGGCGACCAGCTCTGGAAGGGCGCAGCCCTCAACGCCGTGCAGATCGCCGAGGCGCTCGTCGCCCGCGGCAAACTCCGCATCGCGTAAACCCACCCGCCCGCGTTTCGCTTGCCTGCCGGACGCGGGCAGGCTGAAATGCCTTTAGCCGGGCCCGATAGCTCAATGGTTAGAGCAGTTGCCTTTTAAGCAATTGGTTCGGGGTTCGAGTCCCCGTCGGGCCACCCGGCAGCATCTCCGAGAGAACCGAGACACCGAAGACAGGTGCTCGGCCTTTCTTTTCGCTTGAACCATCCGCGCGGCTTTGCACTCATTCAACTTCCCGCTGTCCTGGCCGGATAGCTCAATGGTAGAGCAGTTGACTCTTAATCAATTGGTTCGGGGTTCAAGTCCCCGTCCGGCCACCAGCGGGTTTTTCGCGTCCGTTCAGCGCTTGCCGCGCTGGCGCACCACCTCGAAGAGGCAGACTCCCGCCGCCACCGAGACGTTGAGGCAAGGCACGGTGCCCAGCATCGGGATGCGCACGAGCAAGTCGCACGTCTCGGCGGTGAGGTGACGGATGCCGTCGCCCTCCGCGCCCAGCACCACCGCAAGCGGACCGGTCAACTTGGCGTTGTAGAGCGACTGGCTGGTCTTGTGGTCGCTCGTGCCTGCGACCCAGACGCCACTCGCCTTCAGCTTGTCGAGCGCGTTGCGCAGGTTGTTGGCGAGGACGATGGGCAGCTTCTCGGCGGCGCCCACTGCGACGCGACGCACTGTGTCGGTGATCGGCGCGGAATTACGACGGGTGACCACGACCAGGTTGCAACCGGCGCAATCCGCCGTCCGAAGCAGGGCCCCAAGATTGTGCGGGTCCTGGATGCCATCGAGCACGAGGACAAGCGGGTCTTTGATGCCTTCGAGCAAGCCGGGGATCTCCGCCTCCTCATGGAGCTTGAGCGGCTCGAGAGACTTGACGTGGCGGTTGGCACGGGCGATGGGCTGGCGGGACATGGCGGTGTGCGTCCAGCATGGGGCAGGAACGGTCGGTCAGACAAGGGGTGATGCCACCTCGGTTTCGGCATTGACATGAACGCCGTTTCACCTGACCATCCGTTCATGGAAGCCCTCACCGACCGCCAGAAAGCCATCCTCGCCTTCATGCAGAAGCACGTGGCCCGGAACTCCTATTGGCCCTCCATCCGTGACATCCAGGCCCACTTCAAGTTCGCCAGCACCAATGCCGTCTACGGCCATCTGCAGGCCCTTGAGCGCAAGGGCGTCCTCGAACGCGTGCCCGGCGCCGCCCGCGCCTACCGCATTCCCACCGCCCACACCAACCCCGACTCGGTCGTGATCAACTTCGAGGGTCCCGGAGACGACGCGGTCGATGTCGACCAGCTTCCCGTGATGGGCGCCATCGCCGCGGGTTTCCCCGACCACACCGAGTCCTCGGGCGTGCTCGACCAACTGCAGGTTCCCATCCGCGAGGGATCGCGCCGCCGCCCTCCCCAGTCCTTCGCCCTGCGTGTCCGCGGAGACAGCATGGTTGATGCCCAGATTTTCGACGGCGACATGGTCGTGATCGAACCTGGACAACCCAAGCCCGGCGATATCGTCGCCGCGCTGATCGACGGCGAAACCACCCTCAAGCGTCTCGTGCGCCAAGGAGGCAAGACCTACCTCAAGGCCGAGAACCCCGACTACCCCGAGCTCTACCCTATCACCGAGCTTGTCGTGCAGGGGATTGCGCGCTCCGTGGTCAGGAAGATTTGACCGTCGGTCTCGGCGGACGAGGCTCTGCGCATGCGCCTAGTACTCGCCCTCTTTCTCGCCGTGTGCCACTGCCACGCCAAGGGTGAGCTGCGCCTAGTCCTCGACGAGGCATTCGATGGCACGACCCTCAACGCCAAGGTCTGGAACATCGAGACGGGCAAGCGACGCGATGCATTGAACTCCACTGAGGCTGTCGACCTCCGCGAGGGTCGATTGGTGATCACAACTTGGACAGACACCGATGCCGTGACGCGCTGCGGCTTCGTCACCACCCGAAACAAGGTGCTCATCAGAATGGGCAAGGCCGTCGCCCGCTGCCGCTTTCAGGTCGACCTGGGCACCCAGGTGGCCTTCTGGGCGCAGTCGCCGACCTACGCCCGCTCAGGCAAGGCGGCGGGCGCGGCCGAGGATGGTGTCGAGATCGACATCATGGAAACCACCGGGCAGATGGGTGGCGAATACCAGTACGCCCTGCACTGGGGGCCCTATCGCGTGCCCGCCGAGAAGCGTATCTCCAGCCGACACTTCAAGACCAAGGTCGGCGGCGAGTGGCACGAATACGGTGTCGAGTGGGACGAGAGCGGCTACCGCTTCCTCCGCGACGGTGCTGTCGTCGCCTCGGACACCACCAGCCCCGTGACACAGGCGCCGCAGTACCTGCTCCTGACGAGCGAGAGCAACATCAAGGGTTGGAGCGGGACGCGGCCGGACGCCGGCTACGGATCCAAGGCAGATTCGCGCAACACCTTCGAGGTCGACTGGGTAAAGGCATGGACCCGCAGCGACGCCGGCGCAAAATGAGCCTGCCTCTTACTTCGCGGGCTTGATTTCCCGCAGCTCGATTGCGCGGAAGGCCACTGGGTCGCCGTGGCCAAGGAAACCAAAGAGTCCGGTCAGCCGGTCCTTTCCGGGATGGGGTGAGTTGGCCATGACCTTGGACATGTCGACCTTGGAGAGGTCGGCGTTGAGAATGACGGTGCCGTTGAGCTCCACCTTGAGCACGTGGCCGACCACGGTGACCTCCTGGAAATTCCACTCACCGATCGGGCGCTGGTAGCCGCGCTGGGCCGCGACCATGCCGTAGGCGGAACCATGGACCTGCCGCGGGTCAATCTTCTGCCCCGTGCTCAGCTCATAGTTGTCGTCGAGCACCTGACACTCGCACATGCCCTCATAGGCCGAGTTGCCCTTGCCAGGAGACCGAATGGCCAGACCATTGTTGCCTCCCTTGGGTAGGCGGAACTCCAGCCGGATTGCGAAATCGGCAAGCTCGCGGTCGAGGAAGAGATTGCCGCCCTTGTTGCAGACGATGGCGCCATCCTGGATCACATAGCCGCGGGTGTCGCCCTTCCAGCCTACGAGGTCCTTGCCGGTGAAGACGGATCCATACCCCTCGCGACCCTGTGAACGAAGGATACGGTTGGCCTCCTCGGAAGGGATCTCGCGGACGCGCAGGTTGCGCCAGCGGGTCGGATTCCCGTGTGACTGGAGCAAGAGAGGACCGGCAGCGGGAATCGACACGGACCGGTCGTAATAATTCTCAAGAATGGCGTGATCAACGACCCGTTGGTCATTGAGCCAGACACTGACCCGTGCGCCGACCTGGACGATACGTAGCGCATTCCACTGACCAGCTGGCTTGTCGGCCTTGACGAGCGGATCCTTGCCGGGAGCACCGGGGCTGTTGTTCCAGAGTCCGCCGCTGCCCTTGTTCGCGCCATGCTTCCACTCCGCCTTGTTCTCCGGGTCCCAAATCTGGACCTGGGGCACGTTGCGCAGGTAGACACCTGAGTCGCCATTCGGAGAGATCATGTACTCGAGTCGAAACTCGACGTCCGCATAATCCTTGAGGGTGGCGATGCAGGGACCGTGGCCTGTGGTCAGGAGCTCCGCTCCCTCCACGCGCCAGTGAGCCCGCGCCGCCTTGTTCCAGGCGTCAATCTTGGCCGTGCGCTCCGGCGCCGGCATCGCCATCAAGCGGCGATGGTCAAAGGTATCGGCACCACGCCAACCCGCAAGGTCGGCTCCAGGGAGAATGTCGGTAAAGCCCGGCTCAGCGGCCAGCAGGCTCGAGCAAATCAGCAAGGCAGGGACAAGGGGGTAACGCATGATGGAGTGACAACCTTGGGCACACTACGTTCCTTGGCAGGCATAAAAAAGCCCCGCCGCAGCGGGGCTTTGGGCCGTGTCGGCGCTATCAGAGGCCGACCGGGGCGGGTGCCGCCGCTCCGTTGACGGGGCGGGCGGTGGCGGTCGACGCCGAGGGAGCAGCCCCCTTGTAGTTGGCATCGACCACGACGACCTTGCGGTCCTTGGCGGCGGTGGCACCAGCGGCGCCTTGGGCGGCCTGCGACTCGCCAAGGGCGAGCACCTCCATCTGCGACTTGGTTTCGCCGAGACGGACGAGATAGGCGGAGACCGACTGGGCGCGACGGTCGGAGAGTCCGAGATTGTATTCCTCGGTGCCGACATGGTCGGTGTAGCCGGCGAGAATCAGTGTCTTGCCCTTCGCGGAGGCGGCAAGCGCGTCCAACTTGGCGCGCTCACCCGACTCGACGGCGTACTTGTCGAAACCGAAGTAAACGGTGGCAAGAATGGCCTCGGGAGGGATGTCGCCGTTCTGGATGCGACGCGCCATGTCCTCGACACCGTACGGCCGGCCATTGGTCGTGCCAAAGCCGCCGTTGGAGGCGTCGTAGTCGGAAGGATTGCTGGCGGGACCGCAAGCAGTGAGGGACAGTGCGGCGAGGAAGGCGAGGGTCAGGCGGTTCATGCTGAGAAGGATACAAGCGGGTGGCGGACGGGGTGGGCAAGCGATAATGGTGGGCTCGATGCTCAGTAGCGAGGAACCGAGGGGTCGATCAGTCGGGACCACGCGTCGATACCCCCCTTGACGTTGCTGACTGCCGGGCGCCCTTGGGCCCTGAGGAACTGGGTGGCGCGGAGGCTGCGACCTCCGTGGTGGCAATGGATCAGCACGGGGCGGTCCGAGGGAATCTCGCCGAGGCGCGCTGGCAACTCGCCCAGCGGGATATGCACAGCGCCGTGGATTCGGCAGATCGCCAGCTCGTCCGCCTCGCGGACATCGACCAGCACTGGCGGGGATGGCTGGTCCAGGAGCTGCTTGGCCTCCGTGACCGTGACTTCGAGGGGGTGATTGGACATGACAGTCTGGGGATTGCAGGCCACAGCATAACGTGCCGGGTCGATTGCGAGGAAGCTCGGCTGGTTGCCGCAGGATGGGCAGTCTCCGTCGCGGGTCACGGCGACGGCCCGCGCGGTGCCGCCATCGACGTCGACCAATAGCAGGCGCGAGTGTTGACGTCGACCGAGCAGCACAGCCATCGTCTCGGAAGCCATCCAGGAGCCGATCACACCACAGGTGGCTCCGAGCACACCGACCTCACCGCAGGTTGGCACACTCGCCGGGTCAGGCATCACGGGGTAAAGGCATCGGTAACAACCGGTCGCAGGCAAAAAGGCACCGACCTGCCCTGCCCCGCGCAGCACACTGCCATGGATGAGCGGCTTGCGGGCAAGCACACAGGCATCCGAGACGAGGAATCGTGTTCCGAAGTTATCGGCACCATCCACCACGACATCGTAGCGACGGACGAGGTCCAAGGCGTTGTCGGCCTGAAGACCTTCCGGATGCAGAACGAGCCGGATCGAGGGGTTGATGGCGGTCAGGGTCTCGGCGGCGGACACCGTCTTGGGCAGGCCGATTGAGTCCGCAGCGTGCAGGATTTGCCGATGGAGATTGGAAAGCTCGACCTTGTCGGGATCGGCGATACCGAGGGTGCCGACACCCGCCGCGGCCAGGTAAAGCGCCGTGGGCGAACCGAGTCCGCCCGCACCGATGAGCAAGACCTTGGCCTCGCGCAGGCGGAGTTGTCCGGACTCGCCATGACCCGGCAGCCGCATCTGGCGTCCGTAGAGGTCCTGGAGGGACGGCGACATGGACATTGGGTTAAGCGGGTCGGGCGAGGGAGGAAAGGCGAATGCGCCCGATACCACGGAACGGTCTTCCCCCCTCCCCCTTCTTCCCTTAACCCTGCTGGCACGGACATGCCCTCCTTCCTTGGCATCGACTACGGCGAGAAGCGCATCGGCCTGAGCCACGGCGACGAGCTGGGATTCGCCTTCGCGCTGGAGGCGGCGACCGAGGCCGACGCCGAGGCACGCTTCGCCCACATCGGCGAGGAGATCCGACGTCGTCGCGTCACCGAGCTCGTGGTCGGCTATCCGCTGCGACTTGATGGCAGCCGCAGCCGCACCACCGACGCGGCCGATGCCTTCATCGCCGAGCTCGAACATCGCTTCGGCCTGCCCGTGCACCGGGTCGACGAGGGCCTGAGCAGCGCGGCGGCATCCGAGATGCTCGGTGGTCGCAAACCCCGAAGCCCCCAGGAGCGACGCGCTCAGACGCGAAGCGGCCAGCTGGACTCGCGCGCCGCCCAGGTCATCCTGCAGGACTTTCTCAACAGCCGTGGCTACGGCATGACACCCGGTGACACCGATGGCCCGGAAGCGTAAGACCGTGTTGAAGCCCGAGCGCTTCCTCGCCGTGGTCGCCTACGACGGCACGGATTACGTCGGGTGGCAGGTCCAGCCCAACGGCATCACCGTCCAGGCCTTCCTCGAGGCGCGTCTCTCGCGTATCTTTAAGCAGCCTGTCACGATTGTCGGGAGCGGGCGCACGGACAGCGGCGTACACAGCGAGGGACAATGCTTCCACTTCGATGTCTTCTGGCCCCATCCCACCTCCGCGCTCCTACGGGCGTTGCGCGCCGGTGAGCCCGGTGGGGTGCTCGTGCGAAGCGTTCGTCGCGTGCCGGCCGACTTCCACGCGCGCTTCTCGGCCACCGGCAAACGCTACCGCTACGAGATGTGTCGCGGTCATCCCCTGCCATGGGATGCCCGCTACTGCCTCTCCCTGGGCGACCGAAAGCTGAATCTACCCGCCATGCGACGCGCCGCCAAGCTGCTGCTCGGTCGCCACGACTTCACGGCCTTCGGCGCGAACCACGGGCAAGGCATGGAGAACGAGAACCCCGTGAAGCACCTCCGCCGTCTCGATATCCGCACCAGCGGCGCGCGCATCACGGTGACCACGGAGGCGAGCGGCTACCTCTACAAGATGGTGCGACGTCTGGTTGGCGGCCTTCTGCGCGTCGGCAAGGGCGAGATGACGCCGGAACAGCTGCTGGCCTACCGCAAGGCGCGGGAGATCACCGCCGAGGTGCCGACGGCACCTGCCCGCGGGCTATTCATGGAGAAGGTCTTCTACGGCAAGGCCGCGCGCTGAGATGCGGCCATTTCTCGCCCTGCTCGCGCTCGTCTGCACACTTGAAGCGCACCCCAACTGGAAGCCGACCACCGCCGAGGCCGCGGTCGCGGATGGACAACTCCGCATCACCCTGCGCATCGACGTGCCTCCTTACCTCCTGGGCCTCACCCCGCAGGCGGCGGAGGTCAGCGCACTCGACGACTTCATGTTCAACGACAAGTCGGCGCTCGGACGGAAACTCGCCGAGGCCCCGCAACGCCTCCGCGGCGAGATTGGCGTCGAGGTCTCAGGCCTCGCACTGGCGCCTGGCACGCCGACTTTCCCCACCGCCGAGCAGGTGCGCGCGCAGATGCGCAGCCAACCCGAGGAGGACCGCTACCCCATCATGCTGCCTGTCACTGTGCAGTGCCCGATGCCCGGCGGTGAGGGACAACTGCGCCTGCGTTTTCCGGCGATACTCGGCAATGTCCTCATCACCTTCCGGACTTCCCCGGACAGAATCGACATGGTGACCGTCCCGCCGGGCGAGTGGTCGGACCCGGTCCCGATCAGCGGCCCCACCCGCGGATTCGTGACCACGCTCACCGGCTTCCTCCGAGCTGGGTTCGGCCATGTCCTTCCCGACGGCTGGGACCACGCTCTGTTCATGCTGGCGATGTTCCTCAGTGCGCCGACCTTGCGCCTGGCCTTCCTGCGCTCGTTGAGCTTCACCCTAGGCCACAGCCTGACCCTCGGACTCGTCTGGTACGGCTGCCTAACCTCACCCGGGGAGTGGATCGAGCCGATGATTGCCCTATCGATTGTGGTGGCCGGCGTGCTCGCAGCGCTCGGTCGCAGTTCGTCGCGCTGGGCGCTGGCAGGTTCCTGCGGCTTCGGCCTGCTGCACGGGCTTGGCTTCGCCGCCGCCGCCGACTTCACGCAGAGCGGTTCCAGCGAGGTGCTCGGCGCGCTGGCCGGGTTCAACATCGGCATCGAGCTCGCGCAACTGCTCGTGATTGCAACGGCGTGCCTGGTGGTCCTGCCTTTTGTCAACCAGCCATGGTTCGAGACTCGCCTGCGCCGCCCGCTAGCCTGGCTGACGGCCCTCGGCGGCCTATGGCTGCTCTGGGTATGCCTCTGAAGGAAACCGGGCACCTTTGACCCGGACGACTGTCAAAGCTTCATGCCCATGCGCCTCGCGTCCCTCCTGGTCCTGATTGCCGCCCTGGCGATGTCAAAGACCACTGAGCTTTCCAACCTTAGCCTCGCCGAAATCAAGCAAGGGTATGGTGAACCCCAACGTGACACCTCGATTATCGGGCAACCCATCGCCATCGCCGGGAAGTCTTTCGATCGCGGCGTCGGTACCCACGCGCCATCGACCTGGACGCTCCCCCTGAAGCAACAGGGGCGAAGGCTGGTCGGTCACGTTGGCCTCACGGATTCACCCGGCAATGAGACTGGCACCTGCGAGTTCATCGTCCGCGAAGGCAGTCGGATTCTCTGGCGAAGCGGCGTGATGCGCGAGGGCGATGCGGCCAAACCCGTCGACGTCAATCTGTCAGGTCTGGCGGAGGTCACCCTCGAGGTCACCATCGGCGGCGACCAAAACTGGAGCGACCATGCCGCTTGGTGCTGCCGCATCGAGCACGACGGCTCGCCCCTAACGATGGCCCCGCAGCCGATCGGCACCCTGACTTTCAAGGACAACGGGACTGTCGACCATGGCTCGACCATTGATGCGGCTGAATGGGGTATCGTGCCGGACAGCAAGCTCGATGCTGGCCCGGCCTTACGCGAACTGCTGACAAAGTTGCGCGGAACGAAGGACGTCACCGTGAAGCTTCGACCGGGGACCTACACGCTCACGCAGAGTCACACCATCCGCCGTGACTGGCCGCAGTCGAACACGGACGTCCACCCCTTCCGCAACTACAGCGTCGTCCTGGAGGGACTCGAGGGTTTGACCCTGCGCTCGGAAGGGGCCGACTTCCTCTGCACGGGAACCTTCACGCCGCTCGCCATCGCCGACTGCCGCCGTGTCACCATCGTCGGGATCCGCATCGACTGGCCGCGCCCGACGACCTCACAGGCGACGGTGGTGTCGTCCGATGGTAAGACGGTGGTCCTCCGTCCGCATCCGGAGACACCGCTGGCCGTGCGCGACGGAAGGCTGCATGTTGTCGGCGGCAACACCGACGCCGCATCCGGCGACCGCTGGGGCGGACATGGCATCTGGTCCATGATGGAGTGGGATCCGGCGACCGGATGCCCCGCCTACCAACGCGGCGACATCAGCGGAACGCCAACCAACGCCGTCGACCTGGGAGACGGCACCATCCGTGCCACCGCAAGCGGCTTCAGGACCGGAAACGTCATGATTCTTCGCCATGAACCTCGCTCACACGCCGGTGTGCTCGTGCATCGCTCCAAGGACATCACCTTCCGGCACTCGCGTCTCTATGCCTGCTGCGGACTCGGCTATCTCTTCCAACACAGCACGAACCTAACGCTCATCGACACCCACGCCATTCCCCGTCCCGGCTCGGGCCGGCTCTTCAGCGGACACGACGATGGGTTTCAGATATCGGGCTGCGGCGGCAAGGTCGACATCCGTGGGTGTGAGTTCGCCGGCCTGCTCGACGATCCCATCAACGTCCACGGCACCTACCTTGACGTGACACGCCGCGTGGACAGTCGCACGCTCGAGGTGCGATTCGCGCAGCCGCAGAGCCAGAACCAGCCATGGTCTGACGCTGGCGACGAGGTCAGCTTCTCCAACCGCGCGAACCTCCTGCGCACTGGCTCGGCCAAGGTGACGGCCTGGCAACTCACCTCGACTGGCACCGGCCGGTTGACCTTCGACCGGGACCTGCCCGCGGCGGTCGACAAGGGGTGGGTCACGGAGAACATGACGATGTCACCGTCGGTCGAGATCCGCGACTGCAAGTTCCTGGGGAACCGCGCCCGCGGCCTCCTCGTGACGACACCCAAGCCAGTCGTCATCGAGAACAACCTCTTTCGCTCGAGCGGCTCCGCCATCCTCATCAACGGTGACTGCAATGGGTGGTTCGAGTCGGGCACCGTCACCGACGTCGTCATCCGCGGCAACCGCTTCGAGGACTGCCTGCTGGCCAACTACCAGTTCTGCGACGGCGTCATCAGCATCATTCCGACCAACGCAAGGGTCGAGGGACCCGTGCACCGCAACATTCGCATCGAGCGCAACACCTTCGTCATGTTTGACGCGCCCCTGCTCTACGCCCGCGCCACCGAGGGCCTGCGCTTCGCGGACAACCAGATCATCAGGGACAACGCACGCCAGCCATGGCACTACCGGAAGGCAGCTGTGACCCTCGAGCACTGCGCCGGGGTGGTCATCGAGGGCAACACGTCCGAGGGTGAGCTGGTCAGCCACGACGTCCGCAAGATCGACTCACCTGACACACGCATTGCGCCGACGGACGCCCTGCGCTAAACCAACATGCGACTTCTCCCCGCGCTTCTCTTCCTCTCCGCCGGCCTCTCCGCGGCCGGAAGCCCACCCAACGTGGTGCTCATCATGACGGATGACCAGGGCTGGGCCGACATCTCCGCCCAGGGCAAGGGCGTGCGGACACCGAATCTGGACCGACTGGGAGCCGAGGGCATCCGCATGACGTCGTTCTACGCGACCCAGGCAGTCTGCACCTCGTCGCGCGCCGCGCTGCTCACCGGCTGCTATCCGAATCGCATCGGTCTCGGCGGCAACGCCCTCGGCCCCAACTCGCCCATCGGCATCAACCCGCAGGAGCAGACCCTCGCCGAGCTGCTCAAGGCACGGGGCTACCGGACAGGCATCTCCGGCAAATGGCACCTCGGCGACAAGCCGGCTTTCCTGCCTCCCCGGCACGGCTTCGATGAGTCACTCATTCTGCCTTACTCGAATGACATGTGGCCGCTCGGGCATGATCCGCGACACCCCCGACCCAGCTACCCTTTACTGCGCTGGATCGAGGCGGGCGTCACCGGCGAAGTTGTCGGAACTTGGGACGACATGGATAAGGTCACCGCACGACAGTTCGACTGGGCCGAGGCCTTCGTGCGCCGCCATGCTGGAAAAGACCAGCCGTTCTTTCTCTACATCGCCCCTTCCATGCCGCACACCCCTCTGGGGCGCTCAGCGGCACACAAGGGCAAGGGTCCCACGCCCTACGCGGAGGTGATCAGCGAGATCGACGAGCGGGTCGGTCGCCTCCTCGAATTGCTCCGACAAACCGGCGCCGACAACAACACGCTCGTCATCTACACCTCCGACAACGGCCCTTGGCTGAATTTCGGGGACCACGCGGGTTCGGCCGGACCTTTCCGCGAGGGCAAGGGCACAACCTGGGAGGGCGGCGTGCGCGTCCCGTTCCTCGCTCGCTGGCCTGCCGTGATCAAGCCCGGCCGCGTTTCGCCCGCCCTCGCGGCCAACCTGGATATACTACCGACGGTCGTCGCCGCCACGGGCGCCAAGTCTCCGGAGTTGCCCATCGACGGGCTGTCCTTCCTCCCCCTGCTGCGCGGCGAGAGCGAGACCGCTCGCGATGCCTTCACCTACTACTACGCCGGCGACAACCCGCAGGCCATTCGCAAGGGAAGGTGGAAGCTACACCTTCCACACACCTCGCGCAGCTACGAGGGTATCAAGCCCGGCGTGGACGGCGAAGGTGGTCCGACCAGGCAGAAGAAAATCGAGCTCTCGCTCTACGACCTCGAGAAAGATCCTGGTGAGCGTACGGATGTGTCAGCTCAGCACCCCGAAGTCGTCGAGGAACTCAAGACACTCGCCGCCAAGTCCAAGCAGGAACTGCTAGCCGGCAAACGCGCCCCTGGACGCGTCAAGTAAGCGCCTTCGTCAGGCGACACGAAAAAGGGGCGGCCAGGCCGCCCCTTCATGCTTCCTCCGGTGATCGCTCAGGACGCGGTCAGGGCCGTGACCTCGGCCCGGACTTTCTCCGCCAGTGCGGTCGAGAGATAGCGCTCGGAGGGACTGCAGGCGATGGTGACGATGCGCTTACCCGCGTACTCGGGCTTGCGAGCCAGCTGCAAGGCAGCCCAGATGTTCGCACCCGAGGAGATGCCCACCGCAAGACCCTCCTTGACGGAGACTTCCTGGGCGACGGCGAAGGCATCCTCGTTGGTGACCTGGATGATCTCGTCAATCAGCGAGGTGTCGCAGTTCTTCGGAATGAAACCCGCGCCGATACCCTGAATCTTGTGAGGCCCAGGCGCGCCGCCGGAAATGACGGGGCTGGCAGAGGGCTCAACCGCAACCGTACGGAGCTTGCGCCGGCCCTTGATGACCGAGCTCACACCAGTGAGCGTGCCACCGGTGCCCACGCCGGAGACGAAGACGTCGACCTTGCCCTCGGTGTCGGTCCAGATCTCCTCGGCAGTCGTGCGACGATGCACCTCGGGGTTGGCGGGATTCTCAAACTGCATCGGCATGAAGGCGCGATCGCCAAGCTCCTCGCGAAGCTGCGTGGCGCGCTCGATTGCTCCGCGCATGCCCTTGGCGCCGGGCGTGAGCACAATCTCGGCGCCGAGGAGGCGAAGGAGGACGCGTCGCTCGATCGACATCGTCTCGGGCATGGTGAGCACGCAACGGTATCCGCGAGCGGCGGCGATGAAGGCCAGGGCGATGCCGGTGTTGCCCGATGTCGGCTCAACGATGGTGCCGCCGGGCTTCAGGCGACCGTCAATCTCGGCGGCCTGGACCATGGCCCAGCCGATGCGGTCCTTGACGCTCGAGAGCGGGTTGAAGAACTCGAGCTTCACCAGGACCTCGGCGTGAAGACCCTCGGTCAGTTTGTTCAGGCGAACCAAGGGGGTGCGTCCGATGGTATCGATGACAGAGTTGTAGATAGGCATGTTGAATCCTTGTTAGTTGACTTATGATTAAATGTTAAGGGCAGACCTCTGCAATAAAAAACCCGCTTTCGCGGGTTCTTTGGAGTCTCAACGCCGGCGAGGGGGCGGCGGCATCGAGGGGCGGTTTGTCTCGCGAAGCCGATAGGTGATCATGGCCGTGGTGAGGTCAGCGGTGTTCATCTCCACCTTCACGCGGTCGCCCGGGTTGATTCGGATGTAGTTCTTGCGGAGCTTGCCGGAGATGCGCCCGAGCACCACGTGCTTGTTGGGGAGCTCGATGCGGAACATCGTCCCTGGGAGGACTTGGAGGATTTTACCTTCGAGTTCTAGGATTTCGCCTTCGGCCATGTATGCGACACAGGACGGTCAGATGGGGCATGGAGTCAAGGTTTCGTTGGTGACGGGGCCGCTTCCGTTTGACTCCCCCGCCCTGCCTGGGAGTACCCTAGGACGATGTCCTGGGCACCCTGTCCCTTCGAGAAGATCCGACCGTCGCAGCTCAACAGCGACGATGCCTTCTACATGTCGCTCGCCTTCAACCTGGCGATCGACGCGTGGAACGCCAACGAGGTTCCGATTGGCGCAGTGATTGTGGCCGGTGGCGAGGTCATCGGCGCCGCGCACAACGAAATCAAACGCACGGGTGACCCGACGGCCCATGCCGAGGTGCTCGCCATCACGCAAGCCGCCACCAAGATCGGTGACTGGCGCCTGAACGCCTGCACGCTTTACGTCACCAAGGAGCCTTGTCCGATGTGCGCAGGCGCGAGCATCATGAGTCGCATCGGGCGTGCGGTGTGGGGATGCAACGACCCGAAGATGGGCTGCATGGGTG
>Ga0129333_10002127_pt1 | contig 18304 bp, 28 predicted proteins | sample CPB6_08_DNA_FD_94474 | JGI IMG/M metagenome (GOLD analysis project Ga0129333, IMG submission 94474) | Freshwater to marine salinity gradient microbial communities from Chesapeake Bay, USA - CPBay_Sum_0.6_0.8_DNA | ecosystem: Environmental > Aquatic > Marine > Coastal | place: USA: Chesapeake...
GCAGGGTTACCCTTGCTGTCCCAACGACTGACAAAAATCCTATGTGCTTTGGTCAGGTCCTTGCAACGTATGATAGCATGGATTTCAGCATGCAAGAATTGCTTTTCAGGAAGCCCTGCCTTCTGTGCATGTAATGCCTGCAATGGGTGGGTCTTGACATAACTGTTTTGACCCACCGAGATAACTCGGCCCCTCTTGTCATAGATGACTGCGGTAAGAGCCTGTTTGGCCATGTTGCTTTTAACTTCCTTAGAGTTTTGAAGCAAAATTGATCAGTTCCAAAACGTCATGGACATTTTGATAACCTTGAACATCATTATCCTTATAGGATACAAATTCTCGGTCAGGGCCAAGCAGTGCAGTTTCTACAGTTGTAGCCTGCTGAGGCTTACCCATCTCACTGAGAAAATCTGCACGATAGTTTGAGCCATAGTTTCCCGGGCCAAACTGTACACTAACAGTATAACCGTTATCAAAGGTAATCTGAAAACCTTTGTTATCATTAATGCAAAACATATAGTTTTCCTCTACTATCAGTTCCAATTTTTCTTGTCACCTGATTCTTCGTTATCATCATACCCTGCGGTATATGCTTCGATTTCTTCAGGAGTCATATCTTCTTTTTCGACTTTCTCACTAGAGTAGGTAGCACCTACAAAATAGTGAGGCCTAAATCCACGACCATAGTAACTGTCAGCACTACCACGGTCATAAGGACCACCATGACGCTTATCATATTCCATTTTACATACTCCAATAAGATTCACTAGAAGGCGAGCAATAGTAGGGCGTATCATAACGCTCCTGAAAAGTCTTGCCCGACATTGCATTGGTACGGGTCACGAAAGTTTCGTGAATTTCATAACGGAAACCATCACGCTTGAGCCAGGTGTTCTTGACTGAATGCTCCAGCATAGAAAGATTGTCAGTGTTATAGTCCTTCTTGAGGACCAATCGCTCACCAGCCTTTGTGCGCTTGTCAGTCTTGTAAACTTCAACAGTGTAAGAAGTCATGTCAATCTCCGTTTTCTCAGTCTATACATGTAGTATATGCCCAAAACGAATTAATGTCAACCTTTTTTTTAGGCTACGTGGTAAATAATTCCCTGACTAGTCAGTACTTTATTGATGCCTTCGTTGGCCCATTGAAGTTCAAGTTCCTTAAGGTTCTTACGGTCCCGAACGACTCCGCTGTGAACCTTAACACGGACCCACTTTTTGCAGTATGTAATGGAAACTTGTTTGCAGGAGTATACTAGTTCCAAAGCCAACTTGACTCGTTCGGCTTTAACCTTTTGCTTGTCGGTGAAATGTGATGCATTTACGGCACTCTTCATGCTAGCATCACGTGCCGCAAACCAAGCATACATTCCTGCACTACGATGTTCGGTCTCTCGTTCGACAATTTTGGACATTTCCGACTCCGAGTTATCAGTTTCAATACGTGTATTATACGCCCAAAACCATTATTTGTCAAGCCTCAGAAACCCTAGTAAAATCAATAACTTAGTCACCCGAGTCTATCTGATAGGCATCTCCGCAATGACTGCAAGTATATTCAGTAAGACACCTACCGACAGTACGGCTAGTATAACTATGAGTACAGGGAACACCGTCACGATTTAGTCGGACCTCTCCGCGAGGTCTGCCATACATATACTGTCCACCGCAGTTATGGCAATCACGGTGAGTCTTATCCTTGTTCCAACTATAACGCTTTTCGTTATCGGTTAGTGGTACTTCCTTAGTACCGTTACAAACAGGGCAAGTTCCAGTAGTCATAGCATCTCCGAAATATCAATTTGAATGCATAGTGTACACCCAAATTGATTATTTGTCAACCTAGTACTACCCGATAATTTCTGTATTCTGGAAACCTATGTTTTAAAAACTGCAACTCTTCCTCTACAGAGGGTTTGTCCCAGCCACTGTATAGATAGGAAACTAAAAAGTTTCCATTTCTGTATACGTTGATGACATATGCATTTTCTGCACTAACCTGAGGAGTTCTGAATTTTTTAATTGTTTTATATGACGGCGGCATAACAACTCCTCTTAGGTTACTATTTATATAGGTTCAACTTGTTTTTAATGTACGCTTGCTTCAATAAACTAGAATATGCATAACTACGATTCTTTATTGCTTCATATATGTGACTTTTATTATAAACACTTAATGCATATAGACCTGCATACTCTAAATGGTTTAATGTGTCTATCTTACCTTTGCAGTATTCATGTAAACGATTAGTTAGTTCATTTGCATCTTTACTGTCAATCCAATCACTTTCCCAATTGTAGGAGGCCATTTTTTTATTGCCATGGTGAAATCTAATTATGTCTTTTGTTTTATAACCAAACTTCTCAGGATCTTTATCTAAATCACTATAAAAGTCTGCACCAATAATGCCAGTTGGTCGTGTGATATTCAATGCTGCAAACTGAAACGAACTTAATAATTTCTCGTTGATAACTCTATCAACTGAATCAAAGATTGATTGTTCAGAATCTTTATTCAATCCCACAATCATTCCACCAACGGTATAAGTATCAGGACTAATATCTCTAATGTTCTTTAGTGTTTCATAGTTGTTTCCTAAGCCACTCTTCTTACGAACAGCCTTGCTAGCATCGGGATTAAAACTCTCAATGCCAAAGAATAAACTGCGAAACTTGATCTTACCTAACAATTCTAATTGTTGTTTTCTGCTAGTAATTAAATCTAATCTAGCATATGCGGTAATACTAGGATGATAGTCTAGACCTGAAATTGCTTCTAAAACAATTTCAAGTTTTTCATCCGTTTCATTTAATGTGTCATCACTAGCAAAGAAATTACTGATGCCATACTTACTGTATGCCTTTTGGAAATAATTTCGTAGTTCTATTGGATCAGCAAGTTTAGTAATTTTGGCGTTGCGTAATTCATAATTGCAGAATACACAATTGAATTTGCAGCCTACGCCAACTTCAAAACCTAAGATATCGTGTTTAGATAAACAATCGTCATCTTTGATAACAGGTACAACTGGATTGTCAATAACTTCATTGAACTTGTGATTGACTAATACTAATGGTTCAGTTTGTTCAGTATATAGAGACAAATCTTTTTTGTCTAACCAGGCGTCAAACATTTCCATGCTACGACCTAGAAAGAAAACATCAATCAAGTTATTCAATGAGTCATCATAGTTGCGTGAACCACCGTGAATGATTTTTACATTTGGATATTTTTCTAATACCCAACGTAATAGTGGACGAATTTTGTAAACATCGACCGCATTGAAAGGTGTAGAGATAGCGATAACAGGTTCGTCTTCACCTGCAAATTCTCTCTCAACTACACCCTTCAACTCATCTAATGACCAGTGTGTAAACCAATCGATGATTGTCGCACTATGTCCCCTATTTTCAATTCTACGGCGTAACTCAAACGACCCCATACTACGAAAGTGTAGATGTGGCCATGTTCCGTTACTGTTCTCCGATAGAATTAAAAACTTCATCAATCACGTTTATCAATGACCCTATCAGCAAGACCGTAATCAACGGCTTCTTGTGCTGACATAAAGAAGTCACGTTCCATATCTTGCTGTAGTTGTAAAAAATTCCTACCCTTAGTATTGTGCTTGACATAGATTTCAGTCAAACTCTTTTTCATTGCAAGAATTTCTTTAACTTGAATTTCCATATCAGTTGCCTGACCACGGGCACCGCCGCTGGGTTGGTGAATCATGTGTCGTGCATTAGGAAGAATCATACGCTTACCCTTTGCACCTGCTTGTGCAAGCAAACTGCCCATGCTACATGCCTGACCCATGACGATTGTGCTAACATCGGGCTTGATAAATTGCATAGTGTCATAGATAGCCATGCCAGCAGTTACACTACCACCTGGGCTATTGATATACAGACTAATATCTTTGTTATCATCTTCGCTTTCTAGATATAGCAACTGTGCTACGATAAGATTTGCCATTTGATCATGTACTTCGCCCTCAAGCAAGATCACACGATCACGCAACAGACGGCTATAGATATCGTAACTGCGTTCACCGCGACTTGTTTGTTCCAAAACGATAGGTACTAGACTCATAATATATCCTTCTATAATAGTTGTGAGTATTCAATCTTACTTCATTCTTATACCAAATGCAAGATATAAGGCTAGATTAATTTTACTGAACTTACCCATTGTCTTTTGGCTATTTCAGTTTTAATATCAAGAACGGTATTCATTAACTTACCTAAGGGTATATTTCCTGGTCTGTTGTAAGGATGACTGTAATTGTATCCCTTACTTAAGTAATAATCTTTTTTCTCATCAAAATGTTTTTTATATAACTTTCTTGAGTTTATCCAAAACTGATGAGAAGTAGTATACATGCGAATTACAAAATCTGCACTATAATGTCTAAAAGGTTTGTATGCATCTTCGTGAACGTGGTCATCATTATCAATAGCCAAATCTTGCAAGGTTTTACCTATCTCTGTATATAAAAGATACACAGTACCAAACTCATACAAATCGGTAAAGTGTTCATAATCTTCTACATCTAATGTAAATTGTTCATTACGTTCTAAACTATAATAGGTAACCATATGGGTAGGCATCATTCTACGAACTGAGCCAGTTGCTAGTGATTCACAGCGATGCACTTCTAAATTCAACTGTGCTAGAGCCTTCTTCACATCATCAGGGGCCTTTAGAAAAAATTCATGAGGTGTATTCAATGTTCCATGATATTGTTCAAAGATATTGTGTAAATAATTTAGAGTATCTTGATCAATATCATTTTCATCAACTCTTCTACCTACAAAGTTAGGAGAGTATTGATCAATGATTTCACAACATTTGTTTATTGCTGTTACTGCTTTTTTTCTTTCTATTGTGATATCTTCAAAGCCATAAAATCTTCCTGGATCATCTATTTTATGATTATTCTCTATGGCATAGGCTAAACGGTTAGCCCACTTTTGAGTAACCGAAAACTTGTTTAATTTATATCTTAAAACTATGGGGTGTAGTTTTTGAGTAGGGTCAGAATACTCTACATGTAATTCACTATACATGCAATTATATAGTCAAAAACTATACTTTACGTAATTTTCTGCCTACGTTACCCAAAGCCTTTGGCTCTTTAGAAATTGATTTACCTGTTGCAAGTGCAGCCGCGGCTTTTGTAAAGTCTTTCTCAGATGCACTAGGCCCTTTACTTGGTTTGCTAGGCTCTTCATCGTCTTTAGGTTTGCCTGCACCCTTGTCGATTTTGAATGTGAAGTTGCCTTTAATGCCAGTACTATAGTATGTCTTACCTGCACTGAAATATACACCCTTAATTGACTCACCGGGATATACAGTTGCAAACTCATCTAAGGTCCACTTACCTTTGCCTTCTTTGGCTTTAGTATAGACTTGTACCAATGCACCGTTGTTTAAAATTTCAGCAGCAGCCTGGCTGAAATCGGTATTATCGTTAACTGCAATAGCGGCTTTATGTGCCACTGCCGCCATCAAATGATAATACAAGTTTACTTTACCTGGGTTATCTGTACTTCTGCTTAGTGCTAAATCAACTAATGTATTGCTAAGTCCTAAGTTTTCAACATCGTTTAAATCAACAGGGCTAGCAGTTTTTAAATCACGAATTTGTTCAGCATCAGATTCATCGATGATATCATACTTGACACCTAAGTATAATGGAGCGCCAGCCTGTCCACGTGACTGAACTTCACGTAGCATTTCGATAACTTCTTCATACTTGTTTAGAATTTTCTTACCGGCAGGTGTTTGTGCTAATTCATCAACACTGTTCAACAAGTTCTTAGCACTTGCTGTTGCACCTTTGCCGCCCTTACTACTAATCTTTACACTGCGGCCATCTTCTGTAGTAATAATACTATCGCTAAGACCTGCAGTCTTGCTATCATCGAAACTAATTAATGTGCCTTCAAAACTACCGCCTAAGAAAATCTCAGCGGCTTCACCTGCATTACCTGTGTACTGCCCTTTTTGTAGTGCAATAGGTTGTAAGATTTCGCAAAAGTAATCACGGAACGCACTAAAACTAATATCATTAGGTGCATCAAATGTCATGGGCAAAGGTTCACCCATTGCAATGTTATGTGCTACTGCATATAGTGGATTGTTGGTACCTAAACTCTCAGCAAGTTGATTCATAATGCTAGGTATAGTTTGATCAATCTTGTCTGTAAGCAAGTCTTGTGGACTTAATCCTGCCTGTGCTTTAGCGGCTGCCTTACCTGCAAAACGATAATCACCTACTTGGTTAGGTACAAAGTTGTCTGTTGGATCAGGTTTTACTTGTTCTAGGTAACGCCCTATAAAGAATTCACCATCTTCATTAGAGAAACTTGCTAGTGCAAATCCACCTGTTCTAGGTGATTTAGCATTCTGCCATTTTACTCCGCCGGTCTGTTGTTCGATATCCTCGATGGTTTGTTCTAGTTGTTCTTTGTCTAGTTTACCACCCTCTGCAGGAAAGAACTGAATACTGTTGAAAGTAATCTCTTCTCCATTTGGGTTACGAAAAACGTCACCGGGCTTACGTCCAGCAAGCCCAGTACTTTCTGTTAATGTTTCAAGTTTGTCAAGGATATCACGCATAGTTTACTATTTATGCGTTTTAACATTTGAAGAAGTTTTGATATCTAAACCATTTGCGCATTCTATGTGCTTTTTTCAATGCAATACCGTGCTTTGCTAGTCTTTCACGATATACATAAAACGATGGACCATGACTCATAATAGGTTCTTTACCGGCTCTCATTCTCTTTTTGCCGATAATATCCCATTGATATTGATGACACATTTCGTGTGCAATTGTGTCTATTAGCCATTGCTTACAGAACCATTTATTGAAAAGATGAATTCTGACATTGGATGATTTGCTATCAAGTTTGGGCCTAAAATCTTTTGCTTCACATAGACCCCAATAGTCTTTGGCTCTGTTAAAAATTATGAATTCAGGGGTTGGTAATTTATCGTCAAATATTGTCTTATTTAAGACTTTAAAGAGGTGCCTTACCTCTTTAATATCTGTGCGATATACTAGGCGTTTTTGTGCCGCAATGCTGGGTAATTCAGCATTCATATATTCTTTAAGTTTTTTGGAACTCATAGAACCTCCAAAGATACGTATATTTATTATTATGATTTTGCGTAAAATTTGCAGTTATTTAGGAAAAAATCTTAGGGCAGGTTGACCGATAAATATTGTTTTAGGAGAAACTTTATGGAAATCATTATCGGCTTGGTCGTACTGGGCGTAATTGCTTATTTCGGATACAAGCATTTTAACAAGGAAAAGGCCGACGGGTCACATCCATTGGACAGCGTGACAGTAGCACCTGTTGTGGAAGCCGTAGCCGCACCTGCAAAGGCAGAAGAAACTAAGGTTGATGTTCGTGAAACGGTATCAACTCCTGCCCCAGCAGTTGCCGAAAAGCCAGCAGCACCCAAGAAGCCAAAGGCCGCTAAAAAGCCAGCCGCCGCAAAGCCAGCAGGATCTGCAAAGCCCAAGGCTCCAAAGAAGCCAAAGATGACTGTAGTTAAGTAATAAATGCAAGATATCGGGTTTGATATTTTAACGGACCTAAAACTATCCCCCGATGATAGTTTTAACTGGGAGGGCAAGGCTACAAGTCTGTATTGTCTAGTATCAGGAAACATTAGTTCTGACATTAGAACTGTACTACAGACTCTTGCCCATCTTAGTCGCTTTTATCAAGGTGTATTCTTTGTCCCCGGAAAACTAGAATACGAAAATTGTGAAAACATGGTTCATCGAACACAAGAACTATGCGCAATAATTGATCAGATTCCCAAGGTAGTAATGCTACATCATAACGTAGTCATCATCGATGGTATTGCTATTGTGGGGGCAAATGGTTGGAACGATGCGGTTATGTCTGACTCGTTGACAGATGTAACACAAAATTCTTTTAGATTAGAAGATATGTCGTATCTGCATCAGTCAATCAAAAAACTTCAAAAGCATTTGGATGTTAAGAAGATTATTTTGATGACCAATGCGATACCTAATAACGATTTGTACTTTGGTCAGTTGCCAGACTCAGCAACAAATCAAATTCCTTTAGATGTAATATTAACTGCTGATACAGAAAAAAAAGTTAAGTATTGGGTGTTTGGTAATAATGAAAAAATTACTGACACATACTTAGACAATGTTAATTATAACATCAACTACATCAATAATCCATATATTCGCAAGACACCCTACTGGGCTAAACGTTTAACAATATCAGTTTGATTCTGCTTCAACTTTAATTTGTAGGGGATAACCCTGCGCCCTAGCCTCTAGAGTAACTTCAATACCCTTCTGTTCAGCAATTTCATAGGGCAACACGGCAACTACGGCGCTGCCTTGTTCGTGAATGTCCTTTGTAATTTGTGAAGCAGTATCAGGATTATAATTGAAATATTCTACAAGACTATCGACTACAAATTCCATTGTAGTTTGATTATCATTAATGTAGATAATCTTAAACAAAGGAGGCTCACGTAGACTTACGTTAGGCTTAATCTTGTTCTTTACTTCGGGATTTGCATTTGACATTTTGTTGTATCCTTTTGAAAAGTTAGTAGACGACCGTAGCCGTCTACTAACAAACTACACTATATTATTTATTGAAAGAAATTGCAATCTTCTTGGGCTTCTTTTCCTCAGGAATCTTGCGTTCTAGGTTAACAGTAAGAATACCATTAGCCACATGTGCCTCAATTACTTCAACATGATCTGCTAAAGTGAAAGTACGCACAAAGTTGCGGGCTGAAATACCGCGATGTAGAAACTCTACGCCCTCACGAATATCAACTCCCTGTTCACCCTTAATGGTCAATTGATTATTTTCAACTTGAACATCAATTTCCCCATCATTGAATCCAGCCACAGCCAATTCGATTGCGAACTGGTCATCCGTGTACTTGATTACATTATATGGGGGATAGTTAGTGTTAGATTGCTGATGTGTGATTCGCATCAACTCGTCAAATACATTGTCGAAACCGACTGCAAATTTGTGAATTGAAGGAATATCGAGGGAACGAAGGTTTAATTCTCTAGTCATGTTTTATCTCCTTTATTAAGCAAGACTGATTGTAATGTAGACCCGACCATCGGCATCTACAACAATATTTATAATACACTATTGCGTAAAAAAATAAAGTATTATGGGTATTTAAAATGAGCGGGGAGGTAGTTGTTGACTTTGAATATGTCTTTGCCAACGCTTTTTAGCAATAGACTTAGCCAACTTACGTCTGACGGATGGCTTAGTGTACGTTTCTCTGTCCTGTAGTTCCATAAACAAGCCAGACTCTGCAACCTTTTTCTTTAGTTTTCTAAGAGCCTTGTCTACATTACCGTCTTGTACTATTACCTTTTTACCGTGCAACTGTCTCATATTAATGGTGTAGGATTCTTCACTAAATCTACGTCTATATTTATCTCAGTGATAGAATTTTCCTTGTACTTTTTAGTATGGAACATGTGGGGCAGTAGAATCTTTTCTAACTCAGTTTGTAACCCGCGGGCGCCAGTCTTTAAATCAATACAATTCTGTGCAATCTGTCTGATAGCATCATCAGTAAAGGTAAGATCAATACCGTCAATACTGAACAAATACTTGTATTGGTCAATAAAACTGTTTTTAACCTCAGTCAGCACTTGTACTAATTGTTTTAGATTTAATTCTTCTAATGCAATAGTAGTAGTAAAACGTCCGATAAACTCAGGAATCATACCGAAACGTGTTAGATCATCAGGAGTAGCATGGGTCAATTTAACTGATTCCGTCTTTGACTTAACCTCAGCACCAAATCCAATACTAGACCCTTGAATTCTGTTTTTGATTACTTCATTCAACCCGACGAAGGCACCACCTGCAATAAACAGAATGTTCTTAGTATCTACTTCAATCATATCGCTTTGTGGGTTCTTGCGGCGCCCGCCTACTGGAATTCTGCACTTAGTGCCTTCTACTAATTTGAGCAATGCTTGTTGAACGCCTTCACCTGATACGTCACGTGTAATGCTTGTAGATTCACCCTTACGTGCAATTTTATCGATTTCGTCAATGAAGACAATACCACGTTGGGCACGTTCAATGTCTCCCTCGGCCAGGCTTAGTAGCATGCTAATCATGCTTTCAACATCTTCACCGACATATCCTGCTTCGGTAAGATTAGTTGCGTCTGCTACTACGAACGGGACATTGAGGTATTTGGCGACAGATTTAGCAAGTAATGTTTTACCTGAACCAGTAGGTCCAATCAATAACACATTTCCTTTGTTGATTTCTAAATCTTTTGGGGGGTTAGTGATACGCTTATAATGATTGGCAATGGCCACACTCAATACAATCTTTGCATCATCTTGACCAATAACATGTTCATCTAAATGATTTTTAATAGCATAGGCGTCAAAGTCTTTAACTTCTTCTTTTTTAGGTTGTTCAACCGCAGTATCATCTTTAATCAACTGATTGCATAGGTCTATGCAATCACTACAGATTGAAACATCGTCACCGACAATTAATTTTTTAACTTGATCTTTGTGGTGCCCACAAAAAGAGCAATGTGTTAGTTTTTTATCTGACATAACTTTACTTATCTATACCTCGATCTAGGACAATCTTTATTGCTAACCAAATTAAGTGTAATATGATTTATATCGTTGACATTTATTGATCTATGTCTACCTAATTCAACTTTGATTTCGAAAGTTTCAACTTCATTACCAAAGATTTCTAATTCTTTAAGTTGGCCTATTCCATAAAAAGATCGTTGTTTTCCTGTTAAATATCTAGGAAATACGCATGTATTTATAATAGTTTCCCTGCGCAAGTTACTTACAGTTAATAACAATCTAGGTTCGTTCTCACCTGTCATCAACTCTTTAACAAGCCTAATTCTATTCAAGTCATTAAAATAATAAATGCTTGTGTTACCTAGTATGTAATCTCTAGGGTCTTTAGACTGTACAATTACTCTACCATATTTAGGACGAAAGAATTGATATTCACTGTCTTGTGTATGTCGCATCGTTTCGTTTAATGCAGTGAGGAAATTATAGTTCCATCGCATTTCATAGGGTACAACTAATATAATACCCCTGTGATAGTCTGTTTTTAATTGATAAGGTCTTTGCCTTAATGAAAAGGCATGTTTAGGATAATGACTAAAAAGTTTTCTGATTAAGTCATCACCCTTTTCACGCTCGTAAAAGTATGTGTCTATTTGTGCTTGATGACTTGTGCCATTAAACTGGTTTATGTTTGTAGGTTCAGTTAATAAAAAATCTCTAAGTTTGCTTTCGGCAACAGTGACTTCCATTACTAGCGTTACACTTTTATCTCCCTGTACTGTCGATAGTATTCTAAAACTATCTACATATCCAGCACTATATGTTTGAATATTGTTACGAACTAACTTGTAATTTTGCTGTTCACGTTCGCTGATTACAAATGTTCCTAATTTATATTCAACCGCAGTACGAAAGCCATTTAATTTAGCCTCCTCAAAAGTTTCGCCAGCACTAGTGATTGTAATAGGCTGGGCGAAACAATTGAGTGGCAGTAACAGTAACGCAAATAAAATGCGCCACATGATTAGGTACCAGAGATAAGACCACGAATTTTCTTCAAATCTTCTGTGTCGTTCTTAGACCAGTTAATTGTGCATGCGATAGTCTTGCCATTGACAACATTGGTATTGATTACCTTAAAGCCAACTAGTCTACCTTGAGCATTAGTAGTGACTGTACGTACCATGTCAATGTCACTATTAACTAATGCCTCTTGGATACTAAAGTTAGTATCCTTATCACTATCAGTTGCAGACATTGAAACTTCATCGCCCTTTTCGGTGCGTGACTTTACACGATCTTTTTGATTTTCATTCTGACGGCTACGTAGTTTACTAATACGTGAGTCAGTTACATTGTCACCGAACACATAACTAACTACGTTTGCACGTGCGTTATCACATGCCTGTAGTGTTACTGTTTTCTGAATAAGGTTAGTTGCACCAACACTTGGCTGTACGCCTACGGCTTCAATGGATTCAATATTGCACTTTTTATTGTTCCAAAGCCAACCGCAACTCTTAGTGATTTTAATTGTCTCACCTGGAATATTAGTCTTAAAAGTTTGAGATTCAATACTAGCAATCTCACCTTTACTTGGCCCTTGACTTGCGCAACCTGCAAATGTAAGGGCAACAACACCTAATAATACACGACTCTTCATAAATCCTCCAATGGAGTTAGTTAATTACAAGTCTAATTGTATATTAACAGAGATTTACTATCAAGTATTTTGGTTACGCAGATACTCTTCAATTTGGGCTTTTTCGTTTTCAGTTAATAAGTCAACATCGTACTCGCCCTTATCGATTTTGGCAATCAAATACTGAATATACTGCTCATCGAAAAGATATGAATCGCTTTGTTGCTTATTGATTTCGATCCATTTCGTGCTATCAAATTTGTATACACGATTTGGAAACAAATCTACACGTACAAAAATATCGCCCTTCTTAGAGATTTTTGGGAACTGTGTACCAAAGTTAGTATCAATCTGTGAAGTTGAATCCGCAGTTAGCATGAATAGTTCAGGCTTCATAGTTTGTAATGCTGCCTTAGATACTGATTTACCGTCATATTCAATGTACCCGCCATCAGTCTCATTAAGTGTTACACCTTCTGTGCGAATCACTTTTTCTGGTTTTGGCTCTGGTTTTGGTTCTGCAATAACAGGTTGTTCTTCAACATTGTCCAATTTATCATCGATTGGATCTGCAATGGGTACAGGTGTTTCGAGTACATCTGTTCCCACCACTGCATCGTTTTCAACAACTGCTGGTTCAACAACTGCTGGTACATTTGGTTCATCATTTTTAATCTCCTTAGATTCCAATTCTGGAACTAAAATCTTGATTGAAGGTTGCTCTTCATCAAACGGACCATCCATAATTTCACAATTCTTGTTTGGACAGAATGGACCAATACCCGGGGCAACAATCAATGGTGTACCGCATTTGTAACATGGGTCTAACTTATCATCACTTGCTTCCGCAACTTTTTCTTCTATGACTGGCTCTTCAATAGGTTGTGGAGTTGGTGTGGGTAAAGGTCCAATCTCATCATCCTTCTTCTCTTCGTCCTCACGCATCCATCTGAAACTATGTTGTGCCGCAATAACTAGTGTAAGTGCTAGTGGGTCAAACACAAACACGATAAGAATAATCATCCAGCGTACAGCACGTTCTAGGGTATTGGCATCAGGGTTGTCACCGTAAATCATAGCGGCAACATACTTGATAGGACCTACTTCTGCCTCAACTTTACGTAGTTGTGAAGCAATAGGTGCCCTCTCTTCTTGAATTTTTACAATACGTGCTTGTGCTTCTTCAATCTGTCTAGTTAGATCGGCGCGTTCTCTAGCCTGCGCCCTACGTACTGCTACAGCACGTTCAGCGCCACTCTGTGAGAATACACTACCGTCACGTTGTTTAATTTCTTTGTCTTTACTTGCGGTGATACCAATAACTGCATCGTCCATTTGCTTTAATAAACTACGTGCGGCATCAATATTCTGTCTTTCGTTAGCAATCTTTTCTTCTAGCAATGCTACTTGAGCGGCTTGATCTCCTACTGGTACACCTTGATCAATATGTGCTTTGGATAAGAATCCAAAAATACCCATGCTAGTCAACAATGCTAGTGAGAGTACTGCAGGTATTAGATAAAGTTTAAGATTCCATCCTGCACGATCCCAATAACGGTGTAGCCATACTGTGGCTACGACTTTTGCTACTTCTAATGCGCCACCCATGATAATAATAGGAATGACAGCGGCAGCAAAAATTGCTGTTAAACCCAAAATACTGTACCATGCCGCAATTGCACTTAAACTAAGTGCAACGAATAGGGTTAAGGCAGGTAGGCTGAATATCTTCTTTAATAAAGTCATGAAGTATTTAGCCCCTGAGGACCTTAAATCTATCGACATTATTTGAAAAGATGCCCATAGGTGTTCATGAATTCTTCTAAACTCATTACCATCTTTCTAGGGATACTAGAACCTTGAATAATGTGATATGTCACCCAAGGACCAGTATCTCTACGCTTTACTTGGATAACTTCTATACTATCTCCGTCATCAAAAGTAAAACTTTTACCTACTAAATCTTGTCCCATACTATGATCATATGGGATATAATCCTCTTCTTCACTCATCCTCTACCTCGTAGGCTACATCGTAGCCGCCCTTGCGATCACTGAACCAATCATCTTCCCGATCATAGTCATAGTTACACATAAAATCAATGAAGGCATCACTTTCCTCATCAGTTGGTTCATCGCCATCAGGTGCATTCCAATCGTTACTACTCATATGACTAGCAATCTCTTTGAAACGTTCCACTGATCCAAAGGTTTCGATGATATCTTCATCAGGAATATCGTAGGTAAAATAACTATGTACCTGATGGTACTCAATCTTTTTAATTTGCATGATGTTGTTCCTCTTCTGTATAAGTTTCCCAAGTATTGGTCAGATAGTCCCAATGCCTGTTATCGTGTATATTGAATATCACTTCATAGCCGAATAGTGCCAATGATAGCCAAAAACCACTATGGCATTGCCTAGTGGTTAACCTTACTTCAAATCCAACAATGTCATTTGTTTTGTCGATTTGAAATTCCCATGATTTGTTTTTTGTAATCTTGCCATGCTTGACTGATACAATACCAAACCTACTGCTATATGGATTCTTAATATTAAACTGTAATGAAAGCATTAAAAATGTTTTCCAAACATAGCATATACAGCAAACCTTTTCCAAGTTTGTGGTTGAGTGTTACGCCAGGACACTTGTGCAGGATTCTCACGCCATGTCATTCCATCAGGACCCCACTGCCAATGATAGGTACCGAAGCGAATATTAAACCAAAGATTGCTCATTATCTAACACCGAAATGTTCTTTAATATTTTTAACACACTTGCTCATTGTGCCTTCAATTTGTGCTAAATCATATGTGGTATATGCCTGTGTCTTGTCTGTATTTTCTACGACTGTAATACATTCCTGAACAATCAACTCGGCGAACAAATTAACATCAAACGATTGTCGTATATACGGATCATTAGTGGATCCAAATCCAGCCATGGCTGCAAGTTCTTTAATTCTTTCGTTCATTTTTTAAACCATTCTTAATAGTCTCAATAAAACTTACCATTTTATCATAAGGATAAACGTTTCTACCAAAATTTGCAAAACGGGAAGTAATAACAATGTTATCGACTGTATAATCGCCAGACTCGTCAATTTTGTCTACTGACGGCGCGCCAGGGTGCTTTTGATACCAGTCCGGATGATCTTTGAAAAGCAATCCTAAATCTAAAGGAATACCTAACCAATGGCATTTGCCATTTTGTTTTTCCCACTGCTTCTTTAAGTCCTCTGATGTAATAAGTAGTTTTGCCGGCTTCCACTCCTTTGAGTTTTTTCCGGCAGCACCTCCAACAGAAGAACCTGTCTTTTCCATTCTTCGTCTATTGGTAGAAGAATTTATAGTCCATGTTCCGTCACTCTTCAAATACACGGCATTCATTTTACACATGTTTAAGAGTGCTAAAAAAGGATCACGTTTCTTTGGCATTACTTGTCATCTCTAAATCTTACAAAGCGAGGGAAACGCAGACTGTAAGTGCCGTCTTGATTCTGTGTAATTACATCACACAAGATTTCAACCGTGCGACCAATAATCAGATTACGATCAGTCCAAAGATTGTCTCTCTCGTTATCACTGAAACCACTTCCAACATTTACTGAAATTTCTTTGCCGTCATCTATGCCTGCACATACTAGTGCGCCTAGTCGGCCTACATTCCTTCCAGTCCCTTCTTCAACACCTACAACCTCTAAGTCTACGGTGATCGTAGGCTTCCACTTCATCCAAAACGTGTTACGCTTACATTCATAAGGTGCATCAAGGTCTTTGATCATGATACCTTCGAACCCTGCGTTCACGTTATCCTTAGCATAACGCTCAAGTTGGCTCTTGCCCTCAAACGTATCAAGGTCAACTGTAATATGAGGTAGCAATTCTACATTAGGCATTTCGTCAATGACTGGACGAATTGCTTCTAGCAATGCAATACGCTTTTTAAGTTGTGCGTTCCAATGACCCCTGCGAAAATCTTGCAATGGGATAACGTCAAAGATGTTGAACACGCTATCAGCAGCCTGCACGTTTTCCTTACGGCGTGCTTGACGCATTAGTTCTTGGAAACTATTACCAATCACTTCGCCATCAAAAACGAATCCTTCAGTCAATGCACGTGTTTCATCTTTTGCCTTACCTGATGCACGTACAATCTTAGTAAAGTTCTCACGAACCTGTTCTTCGATATGAGTAAAGTTCTCAAAGACCTTACCATTGCGGCTATAACAAGTAGTCAACACATCACCAAAGTCATTATGAATGACTACCATCAATACACGTACACCGTCAAGTTTAGGTTCAAGACGCTTAGTACCCTTCATCTCAGGACGACCTTCACTGTTAGTTGCAAGTTGGCAACCAAACACAGGAATCTCGTAGTCAGTACCCTTACAGATTTTATTGATTGTAGTAGAACTAATGCCAGCCCGCATATCGCGGCGAATCAATGGAGCACAGAACTTGTTCCATTCGATACTATCAAACCTCTGAGACATTTCTTCAATAGCATCACGTGCGGCATTGCCAGTCAATCCACGCTGACCTAGTTCCTTCAGAAGTAATTCAAATTCTTCCCAAGGATTTTCACTATCAACTTCGGGACCGTCTTCAAAAAGAAGATCAGGCACTTGCCTAACACCGAATGTCACATAAGGATTGTAACAAACTTTAAGCAAAGTTAGAAAACGTTGTGCATTGACGCTGCCTAGTTTGGCAGCACTAAGTGCCTGCTTAAGTACGTCCTCTTTGTGTAGACGACCGTCTGATTCATTAAGTTTTGCGATCCAACTGGCAGACATATAGATTCCTCAATTCAATAGTTTATTTTAGCAATATTATATCTAGTTGTCAACCTATTTGTCAACATCTTTGACCTTTTCGCCCATCAACATACGCTTAAGTTTTTGATTTCGGTAATCTTGCTCTTTACGTTCACGCTTTTTAGAATCGGACACTCGGAGCATATGGTCATATTCTCTAGCCCATTTAACACCTTGTATCCATCGTTCCAAATCAGTTAGTGTACCGGCAAATAGTTCAGCATCACGTGCATAGATGGGTAGACTATCACTATCCTTAGGCTTTATGGCAACCACATCTCCGAACTCATGGTAATGATGGCGTCCATGGCACATCATGAAACCTAGTTTATTGCATTCTTCTTCAAGCCTGCGAATCTTTAGTACTAGGTTGTATCCGCTCATTTATTTGCCTGCTCTTGTACAGTTTCTTTAACTTTGTTAACGCCGTTGTCTGCTAGTTTAGCAAGACCACTAAATCCAATTGTGGATACGATCACGCCAAATAGAAAGCCTAAAAAGAATTTCAATTAAATCACCTCAACACGGTTGAGTTGAGTAGAATCGTCACGATGTGCCTTGACAGTGCCAGCAACCTTAACACGCTTACCGGCATTCATGCCATCCTTGTAACTGAAAAACACTGCCTGATTCTTATCAGTAATGCCAGTCACAAAGTAGGTGTTGTAGTTGCGAGAATAGATGCACTTGACAACCTCGATATCAAGTGTCACCTTGTTGCCAGGGCTACTGATGAAACCACCATCAGCATCACGGACACGGGCGTTGGCATCATCACGTGCCTTAGCACGGAGATAGCAACTGGGGAGGCTAGCAATGACTGCAACATCATAGTTGCTTTCAATTGTGTCACGGTTAGCGATGGTCATAGCAGTGTTATCAAAATCATTGAGTTTGATACCCTGCAAAATCTTGAAGGTCAGACCCTTGTAGTATGTGCGAATGTTTTCGCCTTCTTCACGATCTGCCTGACTGATAAGGTCAGGATTAGCAAGGAACGCATCAATGATCTGCCGATTGGTCTGAACACCTTCTACCGGCTGATAGTTCTCGTCAACAGGAATAGACTTGAGGTATGCGTTATTGATACGCTGGGCGGCCGATGCCGCACCCCAAACGTCACTAGCGTTGAAATTCAGAACCGGGCGTTGATAGCGAGCCATTTCTAAGTCCTCTTTATCAGTTTCAATACTATGTATTATAAACCCAAA
>Ga0129333_10002128_pt1 | contig 18303 bp, 33 predicted proteins | sample CPB6_08_DNA_FD_94474 | JGI IMG/M metagenome (GOLD analysis project Ga0129333, IMG submission 94474) | Freshwater to marine salinity gradient microbial communities from Chesapeake Bay, USA - CPBay_Sum_0.6_0.8_DNA | ecosystem: Environmental > Aquatic > Marine > Coastal | place: USA: Chesapeake...
CGCGGATCAACCATCGCTGTGACCTTCTCGACTCGTTGCTTCAGAGCCGGAAGCAAAGATCCATAGATCACCTGATCACCGATGCCTTGTTCGCCCCAGACCAATACCGATTTAGCCTCGGAGCTTGGGTTCCACTGTGGCTTCTGCGTCAGCAACGGCCTGCTCTTGAATCGGTCGCTCCGCCATCGCGTATCGTATAGCGGCCAGCCTTCTTTGAATTCGCCCTGTTGCAACAGGAGCAGTCCGAGTATCCACTGAGCATTGGCATGCGTCGGATCAATTCGGTTCGCTTCGCGGAAGCTCTCTAGTGCCTCCGGCCATCGACGCATCTCCCATTGCGATGCCCCTCGCTGAATGTAGGCCAGCAAGTAATCGGGCTTCAGCTTGAGAGCGCGGTCAAAGTCTTTTATGCCCTCGTCATACTTTTGCTGTTCAGCTTTGACGATGCCACGGTTAACAAGATCGTCAGCCGTTAACTCGCCCCGCTTCTCGGCAGCGTCGTAATACTTCTCAGCCCCGGCAAAGTCACGCTGGATCTGAAGCAGTCGAGCCTTTGCTCGATAGGCCACGATGTCCCTAGGATTGAGCGAGATGGCTACGTTGCAAAGGTCGAGCGCCTCGGCGTACTTACCCGCTTGAAAGGCAGTCTCAATCTTCTTGATCGCCTTCTGATGTTTAGTGTGATTGCTCATAGTGTCGATGCCACCGCCATCCATTCCTTGCCGTACTCAACGTGAGTCCAGTCCTCAAACCAAGGGCCACCGCGAGTCATGTGCACGGCTATCGGATTCGGGCAGTCGTTCTTGGTGTACCAACCTTCTAGGTAGTTGTACGCAATCGGTAAGTGCCCGATCACATCGTCGGTTAGCCACTCGAACCGGTGAAGATAACTCGGCGTAGCGATGTTCACAATCTCTGGCGTAAGACGCTTAACTTGTTCATGCTCGCAGTTGATGAGCATGAAGCTCGACCAGTTCTTACGGGGGTATGTGTGCTGAGGTTGGTTGTTCATTTTGACCGATTCGGTCGGCCTGTAGTCGTGCGGTACCACGAAGCACGCTTTTGCCCCGTCGGTGTAGTCAAGCAGTCCCGCGATGTCCCCCCGGAAAAGAAAATCGCAGTCGCAAAACAAGGCCCAGCAGGAATACCCCGCGAGGTGTGGAGTCAGAAACCGCGTGAGGCTGAACTCCGTAGACGCAAGCGCATCGACCCCACGCCAATAGATACCTTGCTCGCGCAGATCGTTCTGCTTTATGGGGACAATCTCTAGGGGTATCGAGGAGTGTAGCTCCAAGGATTTCTTGGCCACCTGATACGCGATGTCCTCGCGGCTATCCCAGCCGATAAAGACTTTAAGCATGAAGGAACGCCTCCTTCCGGGCTGGCCCCTTGTAGTGGAGAATGCGGGGAACATGTCCCCCAGTAGCACGCTCCGGTAAACAGGCGTAGTCGCTCTCTTCCATCTCGCCAACGAGGTGCGTGTACAGCATGTGCGAGTAGACCTTGAGCGCCTCTTGATCGCCGTACCATGAACGCAGGTTCTGATCCATGAACCCCATGAGAATCGTCATGCACTTCCAGGCGTGGTAGTTGCTCGTGATCGTGGCGCAGCCGAGATACGGATAGAGCGTGCCGAGCGGGATGTTGTGGTACTTCTTGAACACACCGCCTCGCTGCTCACCGTTAAAGCCAACGTCCCGATCGAACGATCGCCGGCAGAAGACAATCTCCTTGTCGCCTAGGATCTGGGCAGGGTTGACCGGCAGAATGAACAGCATATCCGTGTCGATGTACATCGCAGGGCGAGTCAGTCGCGCTTCGGCGAAAGCCCTCGTGCGCCAGTACATGATCTGCTCGTAGTTGCCGTTGCTGTACTTGTAGTCATCGACGCCCTCGACCTTCGGGGTAGCGTCATCGGTGCACATGATGACTTCGGCATCGGGCATCACAGCCTTCAGGCTTTGAACCATCTTTGTCGGGAACGTAATGTCCGCGCCGACATGAAAGAAGACGAAGGTGCCGGAGTTCTTGCTCACGGCTGTTCCTCGTTTCGCATCTCCAACATGGCATCGGCTACGCGGTACGCATCACGCGCCAGTTCCCAGCGGTTGGTGTGGCTTCCTTCGTGACCAGAGAGAATCGCTTGCATCGCAAAGACTGCGAACAAATCTCGGGAGGTTAGTTCGATTGGGATGGGTGCTTCGCTCACAGGTCTTCTCCTAGTGGATCTTTCAACATAACGACAGAGGACTCCGCCGGGATTTCGGTGTAGCGTTGCAGCAGGGTAGTTGCGCGTTGCAGGGTCTGCTCACGAATGAGTACCGCTAGCTTGCAAATGATCTGCGCGTTGTTCTTCTGGCTCGCTGGGCCAAGAGTGTCAAATTCTTTCGCGGTCTTCTCGACGAACGTCCAGTCAAAGTGCTCAAGCTGCCCCTCTGGGTTGATCTTGCACCAGACTTCTTCCTTGTTCTCCGTCTCTGGTGTCGCGAGAGAATCAAAGTCAACGTCGCTGGAAATGATTTCCGATCCATCGGATGGGGGTAGTTCTTGGTTCATGCTTCCGCCTTCTTGATAACTAACATCTGTGGGTAGTAATGGAACTCATGCAGTCCGTTACGGGCATCGCAGTTCTGCATGAGGCCGTCCATCATGTGAATCAAGGCCGCTCGGTCGTTCACCGCTGCCGGATTGAAGTGCTGCCGGAACTGCGCCGTGTATGCCTCGTTGTAGGTGCACCGCAGGTCTTCGATGATGTAGTACCCGCCGGGACGCACCCAGCTCCAGCAGTTGCGGAACATGGCGACGATCTCCTCTGCGATGTGGCTCGCGTCGTCGATGAACAGATCGTAGAGACCTTCGGGTTCTGACATGGTGGCCGGGTCGCCAATCACGATCTCGACTTGATCTCGGATGTCAGCGCAGAGCTTCGCGCAGTCCGGCCTGATGTCGTAGCCGGTGATGTGACTCGACGGGAGATAGTGCGCCCACATGCGAAGGCTAGCTCCGCAGGCGATGCCGGCCTCGGCTATATCAAACATGCAGTCCGCCCTCGGCACTCCTTCGAGGCGGCACAGCTCGTCGATGATCCGCTCGTAGTGCATGGTGTAGTTGTGCTTGATGCGCCCCTTGTCGCTGCCGTACAAGTCAGCAAGGCCGGTCAGGGATAGATCCTGCGGGTTGACCTCGCCAAACATAGGAACGTATTCCTCGGGGGCTACGGTGTCCAAGTAGCGGCGGACTCCGCCTCGTGCGAATGGGTCGTTCATAGCAACTCACCCTGTTGGCCTGATGGATCAGCCTGGTTCTGCGGAACGGGTTGCTGCCGTGGCATATACCGTGGCCGTGCGGCTCCGTCTGTGCGACCCAGAATCTTGCTCCGCCCTGCGCGGCTCATGCTCATGGTCTGGAGCTTGTCGAAGTCGAGGTCGAGCATGTCGCAGATCCAGCGCATCGAACCAACGTCGGATCGCCTAGAAAAGATCCAGTTGTAAGCAGAACCTCGCCCTTCCGAGTAGTCGGCGTCCTTGATCGCTTGCCACAACACCGCTGCCCATAGGCGTCGGACTCCAGAATCATCTAGTTCAACTTTCATGTGTAGTACCTAATCACCGTATCTAATGCGGCGATATGCCGCTGAATCTCCGCAACGTCCTCGTCTTTGTCGTTGCTGAAGATGCCCAGTTTGTGCCCCGCCTTACGGCGCTTCAGGTCGGTACGCAAGTGCTTACGAACAGTCATCAGATCCGCCCGCACGATGGCGGTTATGCACTCGGATTGCAGTTCAACTTTCATCGCTGCTCCCGTAAGGAATTTTCCTTACCTTCTTTCCAGATGCGGTACTCGTATTGTTTTATACCGCGCTTAAGAGCAGTTCCTATCACGCTCTGACGAATGCCCCATTCCTTCACAAGGTCTTTGTAACGCACACGCTCACGCTCGGCTGCTGCCTTGTGCTTACGCTCAAGCACGATCAAGTACTGCTCGAAAGATAAGCGAGGGTTGTACCGCGTGGGCTTAGTGTATGGCCTCGGGATAGGTCGAGTCACCAGTACACTCCACCGCTGCGTCTTCGTGAGCACGCCCAGTTCGGAGCCGGGACAGAAGCCCAGTCACGATCGGACTCAGTCTTTCTGCGACGGAACCATTCCATCAGTATCATCAGCAAGTTCATTTGGATCTGTCCTTTGCATTTCGATTTCGAGCAAGCGTAGTTCTCTTTGCTTCTCTAAAAGCTGCTCGTATAGCACTTGGAGTTTTGTTCTCGGTCTTGACCCGTTGCCAACTCCACCGTCTAGCGGAACGTCTGCCTTGATCAACGGCATCGCATAGCTCCTTGATTAATCGATTGATCGTGATCTCCCGCTGCCGCTCGATCTTCGGCTGAATCCAGGCGGGATCTACCTTGCACTTGCGACGAGAGGAGTGTTCGAGCCGACACTTCGGACATCGATGCACCGGCTTTAATCGAACACCCCACTCGTTGCGAAAGTCATCAGTCATCAGAACAGTTGCCGCTGTCCCGAGTCGGAGTCAGCGTAGCCAGAGTCGTAGTCCCAAGAGTGCATCCGCTCCTGCTCCTCGTAGCGCATGTCGATGTTGTAGGCGATCGCGCCCTCGACCATGTCCACGCAGCGCATGTCGAAGCCGCCCACATTCCAGAGCGTGTTGTTCTCCGGCGCAGCGTCCTTCTTCCAGTCGTAGATCGTGGCAATCACCGTCTCGTCATCCATCTCGAAGCACACAATCCATTCGGCCTTGACCTTCTCACCGTCGCCGGGGAGGGGCAGCCCGAAGGCATCGACAATCTCCTGATAGGTGGCATTGATCACACCACGCAAGCAAGAACCATTGGTCAGTCGGAAGTCAGCTTTGGTCTCGTACTTCATTGCAATCTCCTAATAGTTTGCAGGTCGAAGTGATTGGACAGTTTCAGTCTAGCCCAAGCAAGTTGGGCAAGCAAGGGAACAAGTTCTGGCGCAGCCGGAAGGCGAGGGCGTGGCCGTCAGGCGGTCAGGCAGGGGAGGGGAGGGACGGGAGCCGGACTTGATCAGGCGTAGCCGCTCGGGTATCTTGAGCACATGACAGCCGCAGAATTCATGGGTTACTTGTTCTTGGCACGGGATGTCGCGCACAGCGTTCATCTCAACACGACCTCGTACGCCGTGCACAAGGCGACCCAGAAGTTCTACGAGGGGCTGCCGGGTCTGGCAGATACCTTCGCCGAAGCCCATCAGGCCGTACATGGCCGGCTCGGAGCCGTTGTTCTTCAGCGCAACGACAAGACCGATCTGATCGAGTTCCTCGAAGAGCAGCTTGAAAAGATTCAAGTTGGCCGGTACGAGTTCTGCGATCGCGAACAGACGGCCATCCAGAACATCATCGATGAGATCGTCGGTCATTATCTGTCGGCTCTGTATCGGTTGAAGTTTCTGTCTTGAGGTAGCTAGCTGCCAAGCGCAGCGTCTACTGCGCCGTCAGTTGTAGTAGCTGAATCGGCACAAGCAGGGCGATCTTCCCCTCGGTTCTCGGATAGATCAGCAGATGATTCTGGTTCCCGAGAAGCATGGCGTTATCGACACCCTTCTCGATGCCCTCGAAGTCATCCAGCACGATCACCGTCTTCGGGTGCGAGAGCTTTTCCATCAGCAACTTGTCAGCTTCGCTGATGCGGCCATCGATGAAGAACATGTCCACGCGACCACCAAACTCGCCAGCTAGCAGCTTGTTGAACATCTCGATCGATGACTGGTAGGGGTATCGCACGATCGCCGGACAGCGTTTAGGCATTTCAGGCAGCGGAATATCGTTGCTCGCATCGCAGGTATATATCTGCGCCATATCCCCGGCTCCGACAGCCAGAGCGTAGGTCGAGCGGCCAATGAACGTGCCCACCTCGGCCAAGATTCTGGGCTTAAAGTAGGAACAGATCGTGATCAGATCGACCATGTCCCACTCGTTGAGCGAGCCGGTGTTGTAGTCGGCGGATGTGCGGAGCCGGTCGAAGTGATCGGCATGCGGCAGATCAAATGACGGTGGGCTGTGCTCATCCATCACATCCCAGAACAGGCCGGATATCTGCCGGCGGTTAAAGCGTAGGGTGTTCATGCGTAGTCCTCGGTAGCCAGGATCAGGGAATGGGCGCGGTCGTGGTTGCAGGTCGAGAGCCTCGGATCGTAGCCCGTGCCTCCGCACGAACCACACTCTTCGGCCTCCTCGTCATCGACCCAGAAGGCCAGAGCTTCGATGCCAGAGCCGGCGCAGGGGGTGCAGATCGGGCGGCTAATCATGGTGCGGCTCATGCTGCGACCTCTGCCATCTCGCGCAGAGCGCGTCGCTTGCACCGCTCGACATCGAGTTCGCTCATTCGAGCAGCGAGTTTCGTAGCTACTCCGATCGCGGCCTCGGTGGCAGCATCATCCGGAGCCGTGATGGCTAGCTTCAGCGCGAGCACGAGCGCGTCTTGGTCGTTGGTCAGGTTCATGCTGCCACCTCCTCGATGTCTGTGGCTTCCTGCTCGTAGCGTTCCTCTCCATCCGGCAGCACCGAAAACTGTTCGTGTGCTTCGACGTAGGCGTCGTCTTCGTTTTCGGCCTCGACTCGGATCGTCTTGTAGACCGTAGCCTTGATGGTGACTGCGTAGGTTTTCATGCTGCGTTCTTCCTGTAGATGTCGAGTGCCTCGGGGAAGGGCATCAGGTTCAGCACCGGCTTGCCCTCGGACTTGTACTTCTCGATGTACCGGCCAAGGCCAGAGCGAATCACCGTTGTCTGGTAGATCTTGCCGTCTTGCAGGAAGACGACTCGATTCCGCATGAGCTTGCGAAGATCCTGCGCGTGTAAAGCATTGTTCAACGCCTCATCGATCAGGCCGTCAGCCGTTTGCTTGAACCACAGCGTCTCGTCGCCGTAGGTCACAGACGTTGCCGGCAGGGTCGCTGCGTACTGCGACAGTCGTTCGAGCGCATCGTGATCGGTGTAGTCATGGCATGCGCCGTGGCCTCGGTTGCTGACGACACCGCACTTGCGGCCATCGATGTACAGCGAAGCTTGAAAGCACAGCGTCTCTTCAGACAGGCCGGCCAGATGCTTGATGTTCTTGAGTTCGATGCGGGGGGTGTTGGTGTTCATGCTGCGATCTCCTTGGTCTCGTGGATAGACTCCTCGGCATGGACGCAGCCGAGATCGGTAAACGCCTCGTCATCATCTGACCAGATTTCCTCGGCCAGTTCTTCAGCCTCGGCGCGGTTCGCTGCCTCGACCTCGATCTCGTAGATGCGGTGCTCGATGCGAGCGAGTTGTATGGTGTAGCGGTTCATGGGTAGCTCCGTTGGTTCGTTGGTTCGTTGGTTCGTTGGTTCAGTCTGTGTAGAAGAGCACTTCGGCGAATCGTCCCACCACGCTGCCGTCGAGTTCGCGCTTCGTGTAGACGTTTATGTGATTGCCAAAGCAATCGTCTTCGCGAGCAGCAGCCATGGCAAAATCCAGAAGACTTCGCAGGTGCTGTGGGTTGGCCTTGTCAAAATCGGTCAGCAGTTCAATCGTCACAGCGTTGCGGCCATAGCGAGGTTGCTTGCCGTGGTAGGCGAATGCTGGTGTGCTCATGCTTCGTCTCCAATAGTCGCGGACAGAGCTCCGATCGCTGCCGAGCCGGTCGAGAGAAAGAGCAGCCACAGCCAGTTGCCATGCGGGATCAGGATCATCAGGCCGGTTGCGATCAATGCCGTTGCCGCGATCGCGAGTGCAAGTTGGGTGAAAGTCATTCCGCTTCCTCCCAGTTCTGGGTTTCATCGAGCGTGGCCTCGTCGAACTCGTACTCTTCCTCCTCGAAATCGGTGGACGAGTCGTACCAATCGGTGTCTTCGAGCTTCTCGATGGCCTCGGCCTCGGTCTCGGCGAGAACATAGACTCGCTTGATCGCGGTGATCGTGACCGGCACAGAGTAGCTGTAGAGTTTGGTGCTCATGCCGCCACCTCGATGCCGTAGATGCTCGTGATCATCGAGGCGACCTTCGAGGCCGGAGTGCTGCGATATTGCGCCGGCATCTCATCGAGCCAGATGAAGATCGGAATGAGTGCCTCGCAGTCCTCTTCCCACCATGTGGGCTTGTCGCAGTAGGCCGGCACGTTGCGAAACAGATTGGCGACCCATGGTGACTCGGAGGCGAGCCGATCGCGACGCTCGGGCGACAGCCAGATGCCGCCGTGGCCGGCTGTGTGTACACGATAGACGCCGTCAGCCAATCTCTCGACCTGATCGATCGTGCCCCATGGGGACGGGTCGCGGCGGCGAGGAATGGTGTTGAGTTCGATGTTCATAGTGCTAGTGCTCCGTTTTAGGTTCGACCGGTACAGATTGAACAAGCCGCTTGAGCATGTCAAGCATTCGAACATTAAGATTTTGTAATGTTTGGAGGCTATCTGTGGATAAGTCTGTGGATAACTAGAGGCGGGTGATCGTGCTGTAGATCGTGCGATCGATCGTGCGGTTGTTGCTTAAATGCAACAGATCCAGGATTTGTTGCGCCGAAGCCACAGATTAGGCCGGATCGAGGAGGGGTCTGGCAATTCTTGCTATGCATTAAATCTGGGGGGTCAGGTAAGTTTCATAGCAGAATCAACGACTTGGAATTAATGCATTTAATATATTAATTACCTACAGATACAGACACAGACAGACAGAGACACTCATAGTAGTATATATATATATATATATATATATTATATATATAAATATACTTCTACTTTAGGATCAATGACTTACGATCGTGCCGGTTCGGAATTAGTGCATAAGCCTATGCAAGAATAGGATTCGAGCCGATTGGCCGTTGATCGAGCGGCGACGGTGGCATAGTATTTGGCAAAGGCTACGGGCTGAAAGATGGAGCGCGTAAAGATGAAGCAGGACGGATTACAGGCGACGACAGAGCAGGGTGGCATGAGGGGTAGCGGGTCAGAATCGAGCCTCTCTAAAGCCGTCACCGTAAGTTTAAGCGAGGGTGTGAAACAACATAACGTAACGCTCGAAAAGGACGGCCGCAGACCGAAGGGAACGCACCCCAACCCGACAATTGCAGCGACCATCTCGACCATGTCGCTTGCCGGTTTCACCGTCCGACAAGTGTGCGAAACACTCAAGCTGTCGCCGGAAACCATCTCCGAGCACTACGATGACGAGATGAAACACGGCCGCACTCGCATGATGACTGACGTAGTCGGATCGCTCGCTCAACGGGCGATTGCCGGCTCGGACACGGCCGCGATTTTTCTAGCAAAAGCCCGGCTCGGATGGTCAGACCGGCAATCGGTCGAACTAACCGGAAAGGATGGAAACCCAATCGAGATCACGCACCGGGCAGAAGTAGTGAGCCGGCTCGCGGGAACACTCGCGCATGGCATCACGCTCGATGGTGAGGCGGAGCCGATAGAGTAAAAAAACGGGGGCGCGAACGCCCCCAAAGCTCTAGCACGGAAAAGTGTTACTCGGACTCCACGCGAACATATCGCGCAAGGGGATAGTTTTTGAATGCGGTGCGTGTCATACGGTCGGCCGCGATGGTGCATTTTCCGCGATACGTTCGAACGTAGTTGGCCAAAATTTCACCATTAGCGCGCTTCACGAGTACGCGAGCACGTTTTGCAAGTGTTTTCATATGCCCCCCCCCTTACGCTGCTAGCCGAACCACGAAACCGGAAGTGTCGCGGCGTGCCTTGCCTTTTGCCTTGAGGCCTACCACGACGCCGGGCGCGTCTAGGAATCGCAAGTCTGTTTCGTCGCCGTTGATCACCGGCCGGCCTAGGAATGATTCCGGCACCTTGCCATGAAACACGGCCGCGAAATTGACACTCGCGCCGTAGTGCCTCAAGGCCTTGACGACAATCGGCGCGAATTCCGAAACATGCGAATATGAAAACGTGAGGGCATAATTCGGAATGTGCGCGACTCGCCTATTTGGGATTTTGGTGTAATCGTAGAATTGAACGTCCGGAAAGGCCGCGAAAATGTTCGGATAGTCCGCGCCGTTACGCGAGCACGGGATAGACTCCCAACGAATGTCACTAGTGCCATTCGGCCGCATGACTAGTGTTTTGCCTTTACGTTTTGCGAGCACTAGTGCCTTTTCAATTTCGCGCACGAGTAGCGCCATAAACGCGGCGCGATCATCTAAAAACAATCGAGTGCGGCGAAGTCGCGCATGCTGTATTGCATTGTCCGCAAGTATCACGCCGGAATCGGTTTCGAACGTCGCATTACCGGCGGCCATCCCACCACGACCGGCCTGATTCAGACACGGCGTTTTGCATTTTGCCAATTCGGCGAGCGGGCACAATTGCTCGCCACTTGAGTCTGCGGGCGATAGGTACAGAATCGCGGTAATGAATCCGTGCACGCTGCCCTTTACGGTTTTTGCGTTTTGATCGATGTTCAAAAGTGTAGTTTTCATAGTGCTAGTGCTCCGTTCTGGTTTTGGTTCCGGCTCGTGACCGGTGAGCGAATGGTGAGCACAACCGGCTTGCATGTCAAGCCCATCGATGCATGCAACCACCATGCGGACAAACCGCTGCTCTCGCAAAGACGAAGCGCACGCATACGCGCATACACGCACACAGATCGCGCACGCCTGGGCACGCACGCACACAGATCGCACGCGCACGGTCTAATCGCGCAAAAACCCCTAGGATCCCTATAAACGCGCAGGCGCACGCGGTCTAATCGCGCACACACGGGGGCACGCGAATCGACGGGCGGGGTCACGGGTCCCATACACACAATACAATCTCGCCAACCACCGGGTCCCCTAGGGTCCCCTACCGGCTTGTGTTTATTTGTGCTAGGGTCCCATCCGGGTATCTGGCGGGGTGCGCCCGCAGTGTCTGGCAGGTAGCTGAAGGGACCCTAGGGACCCCTAGACTCTGGGGACCCAGCATCTAAGGCAACGTCCGCGCCAGTGGTGAAGCAGCAAACAACCGGCTGCACGCGGCCTCCCGGCAGGCTAATCCTGCATACTCTGTGTTATACGAATCTTTTGGAGGTACTTATGGCTAGCAAACCCGGTCTCTACAGCAACATCCATGCTAAGCGCGAGCGCATCAAAGCCGGCTCCCCGGAACGCATGCGCACACCCGGAACCAAGGGTGCTCCTACTGCCAAGGCGTTCAAAGAGTCGGCGAAGACTGCTAAGAAGCGATGACCGAACCGGCCAAAGAACCGGCCACGCCAGCCCCTGATCCCAAACTTGTTGCCGAGTTAAACAAGCTCAGCACGACGGAACTGGTCACGCTGGATAAGCGAGTGTCTTGGCTCAAGTCGAGGCACAAGCATCAGTGTGCTCCGCAGGGCAAGTGGACCGTATGGCTTTTGCTTGCGGGTCGTGGTGCCGGCAAAACGAGAGCGGCAGCGGAGTGGATCTGGTGGCAGGCATATCAGCGGCCTGAGACGCGATGGCTTGTTTGCGCGCCGACTTCGGCTGACATCCGCGACACTTGCTTCGAGGGTGAATCCGGTTTGATCAGTGTCATTCCTGAGAAGATCGTGAAGGAGTACAACCGATCGCTCTCTGAGATCATTCTGATCAACGGGAGCCTGATTAAGGGCATCAGCGCAGAGACGCCAGACCGGCTTCGCGGTGGTCAGTGGCACGGTTGCTGGACGGACGAGCTTGCTGCGTGGCAGTACGATCAAGAAGCGTGGGACATGATCATGTTTGCGCTGCGCCTCGGCAAGCATCCTCGCATCGTGGCGACGACAACGCCTAAGCCGAAGGCTCTAATCAGGAGCTTGGTCGAACGCGACGGCTCCGATGTACACGTAACAAGAGCTTCAACGTACGAGAACATCGCTAACCTTGCTCCGACCTTCCAGCAGCAGCTTCTGAAGTTCGAGGGAACCACGCTCGGACGACAAGAGATCCATGCTGAAGTTCTGAATCCAGAAGAGCAGGGGATCATCAAGAGGAACTGGGTCAAGCTTTGGCCGGCAAATAAGCCGCTGCCTGCTCTTGAGCACATCGTGATGAGCCTTGATACCGCCTTCACCGAACAGACCCGCGACAAGAAGACATCCGATGCCGATCCGTCTGCCTGCATCGTGCTCGGTCTCTTCTATCAAGATGAAAAGCCAAACATAATCTTGCTTGATTGCTGGGAAGATCACCTTGGCATGCCGGATCTAATCAAGCGCGTCCAGAAGGAGCTTGAAGTTCACTACGGCGACGACGAACAGAAGCCGATGATCAAGCCGCGAGTCGGCCCATCCAGATCTCTTGGCTCCGGTCGCAAGCCCGATACCCTAGTTATCGAAGACAAAGGCTCCGGAATCAGTCTGCGCCAGATGCTGACCCGCGAAGGGATTCTGGCCCACGCTTACAACCCCGGAAAAGCAAGCAAGCTGACGCGCCTGCATATGGTCTCGCATCTTTTCGCCTCCGGAATGATCTGGTTCGTCGAATCCGAAAAGCGCAAGGGCCAGATCCGATCGTGGGCTGAGCCGCTCCTGTATCAGCTCTGCTCGTTTTCTGGCGAAGGCACCATTAAGCATGACGACTTGATGGACGCTTGCACCCAAGGTTTACGTTTCCTGGCTGATAAGGATATGATAAGTGTGAGTAAGCCTAAGCCGTTGCAGCCGAGGCTGATTGTGAACGAGCGCCCAAGAGGAAATCCGTATGGCGTCTGAAGAATTCGATCTTGACGAGAATGAGAACGAGCAGCTTGAAGAGGCCCAAGAAGACCTCGGCGAGATGTTCGAACTTCCCGAAGAGATTTCGGACGTTGAGGACACCGAGGACGGCGGGGCGATCGTCAGATTTGGACCCGAAGAAGACCTTCCGGATTCTGAGCGCGAGTTCTACTCGAATCTGGCCGAAGTTCTGCCGGAGTCCGACATGGACGCCGTGGCTCAGGACTTTTTGGGCCTGATTGCTAAGGACAAGGAAGCTCGCAAGAAGCGCGATGAGCAGTATGAAGAGGGTATCCGGCGAACCGGACTTGGCGATGATGCGCCGGGCGGCGCTCAGTTTCAGGGCGCAAGTCGCGTTGTGCACCCCATGCTCACTGAAGTATGTGTGGACTTCTCTGCCAGAGCTATTAAGGAGCTTTTCCCCGCTGACGGTCCCGCGAAGGACCACATCGTTGGCGACCCGACTGCTGATCGAGTAGCGAAAGCAGAGCGCAAGTCCAAGTATCTGAACTGGCAGCTCACGCAGCAGATGCCGGAGTTCCGAGCAGAGCTAGAGCAGCTCTTGACGCAAGTCCCGCTGGGTGGCGCTCAGTACCTGAAGCTCTCGTGGGACCCTAACAAGCGTCGTCCTGTTCCTTTGTTCATCGGCATCGATGACATTTACCTGCCCTACGCGGCGACGAATTTCTACTCAGCCGAGCGCAAGACACACGTTCAGTACGTGACCGAGATCGAATACCGGCAACGGGTTCGCTCTGGCATGTACCGCGACGTTGATCTGGCTCCGACCACGATGGACCCGGACATCTCGAAGTCCGAGAAGGCCAACAACAAGATCGAAGGTCGTGACTCTGACGCTTACGACACTGACGGCCTGCGAACGATCTTCGAGATCTACGCAATCGCCGATCTGGAGGAAGACTACGGCCTCGCTCCGTACATCCTGTCGGTTGACAAGGTCACCGGCAAAGTTTTGTCGATCTATAGAAACTGGGAAGAGAGCGACGATACACAGCAAGAGATGCAGTGGATCATCGAGTTCCCGTTCGTTCCGTGGCGTGGTGCGTATCCAATTGGCATCCCGCAGATGATTGGTGGTCTGTCCGCAGCAGCAACTGGTGCTCTTCGAGCACTCCTAGATTCCGCCCACATCGCGAACTTTCCGGGAATGCTGAAATTGAAGGGCGGTCGCGAAGGCGGTCAGTCCGAGCGCATTGATCCGACCGAGGTCAAGGAAATCGAGGGTGGCGCGTTCTCGGATGACATCCGCAAGATCGCGATGCCGCTGCCGTTCAATCAGCCGTCCGAAACTCTCTTCAGACTCCTCGGTTTTTTGATTGAGGCCGGCAAGGGCGTGGTCCGCACGACTCTTGAAGACATCTCTGAGAACTCGGCAAACATGCCGGTCGGAACGCAACTGGCGCGGATTGAGCAAGGTCTAACTGTCTTCAGTGCAATCCATGCTCGCTTGCACGATTCCATGGGTAGAACCCTGCGCGTTCTGCATCGCATCAACGCGATGTATCTTGAGAATGACGAGGTCAAGAACGAACTTGGCGAACTCATCGTCAAGCGTTCGGACTTCTTGGGTCCGATGGACATCGTGCCGGTCTCCGATCCAAACATCTTCTCGGAAGCCCAGCGCTTTGCTCAGGTCCAGGCTGTCTCTCAGCGTGCGATGGCTCTGCCGCAGATATACGACCTGCGGAAAGTTGAAGAGCGTCTGCTGAACCAGCTTCGCATTCCGAACGCCAAAGACTTACTGCTTCCGGCTCCGAAACCAAAGGAGATGAATGCAATCAATGAAAACGTTGCTGCGTCTCTTGGGCGTCCGGTATCAGCGTTCCCAGAACAGGATCACCTTGCGCACATCCAAGTCCACTTGGATTATCTCACTAGCCCCGTATTGGGTGGCAGTGTTCTCATGTCGGGGACATACATTCCTATCATTCTTAACCATCTCAAAGAGCATATCGCGCTGTGGTATGCGACTCACGTATTTGAGGTGGCGTCTGAGGCAGCGGGTCGCGACATTTCTGAGTTCCAGCAAACCAAAGATGCGCAAGTGAAGCAAAGCTTCGATCAGCTCCTTGCGGCTACGAGCCAGCGAGTTGTGCCGAACGCTCAAGCAGCGTTCCAAGCTATTCCGCAGATCGTGCAGCAAGCGATGGCGACGATGCAGCAGTTGCAGCAGGGCATGGGTCCGCAAGATCCGGCAGTGGCTGCGGCCATGGCCGAAGTGCAGCGCAAGGCTCAGGCGGATCAGATCAACGCGCAGACGAAGCAGGCAGAGCTTCAGCTCAGTGCTCAGAAGCTTCAGATCAATCAAGCAGAGCAAGCGCAGAAGATGCAGCAAGCTGCTCAGCGCGAAGTGCTCAAGCAAGATCGGCTCGACCAGCGCCAGCGCGCAGAGCTGGAGGTCAAGCTCATTACGAACCGCGAGGACAACCAGACTGCCAAGGAGATCGCGGCAGCGGAAGTCATCTCGGGCGAGAAGGTGGGTGTATCAACAGGCACGGGGATAAATCCCTAGGGCAGCTCCTAGGGCAATCCATTTTTTGGAGGATTTATGGCAGACGATTACATGAAGCAGCATCACATGCTGGCAATGGGAATGAAGGTTGATGGCCAGAAGATGGTCAACGGTGGTCCCAAGAAAGGGATGATCGACAAGTCGAAGGGTGTCAAGGGCGACCCGAAAGCAACGCCCGCCATGATTAGTAAAGGGAAACAAAATGCATGATTGAACGCATCATTGACGAATTGGAGCTTGCCAAGGCTCGCGTTGCACACGACGCGATGAAGCGGCAGCTAGAAGGGAAGGATGCAACGTTCGAATATGGCAAGGCAGTGGGCACGTATGCCGGGTTGCAGGCCGCGATTAATTTTATAGATCGTCTTCTCAAGGATGATGAAGAGGACGGAGAGGAGTTTTAAATGTCAGCTTTGAATGAGGCTTTTCCGAGTGTAGAGCCGGGTTTGATTCCATTTGGCTCGCGAGTGCTGGTGCAGATTCGTAGCGCGAAGAAGACTTCTTCGGGCGGAATTATTCTGCATAGCGAGACGCGAGAGACTGAGATCTGGAATACCCAGATCGCTAAAGTTGTGAAAGTAGGTCCGTTGGCCTTCAAGAATCGCAACACGATGGAAGCATGGCCGGAAGGTAACTGGTGCAAAGAGGGCGAATTCGTCCGTGTACCAAAGTACGGCGGCGATCGTTGGAAGGTTCCTTACGGGGAAAATGAGGACGAAGCTTTGTTCGTCATCTTCAATGATCTCGACATCGTGGGTGGTGTAGTGGGTGACCCGCTTGCCATCAAAGCGTTTATTTGAGGTGACTTATGTCAAACAATCAACTCATTGAGAACGACGACGTTCAGGAGCCTGAAGAATATGTTGCAGTGGAAACACCTCCCAGCGATGCTGAGGGAGAAGATACTTCAGTGGAAGCAGAGGCTTCTGAACAAGATGCAGCCGAATCCGACGACGGAGATGACGGAGACGATGACCGTCGCCTCTCCGAAGAAGATTCGGAAGAAGAAGACTCCGCGCAAGGGAAAAAGCAACTAACTCCAGAAGAGAAGCGTGCTCAGCGTCAGAACCGCAAGTTCCGGCGTCGGGCTGCAATCGAGCACAAGGAGCGTGAACTCGCTTTCCTGCGTGCCGAGAACGAGGAGTTTAAGCGCCGGCTAAATGCTGTTGAGCAGCGAACCAACGAGTTCAATATCTCTGCCGTTGACCAGAAGCTGAACGAGGCTTTGAACGAAGCTCAGTTGGCTGAGCGGATCATGGCGAAGGCTATTGAGCAGGGTCAGGGCGAAGATGTCACCAAGGCACTTCAGATCCGCGACCAAGCTTTGGAACGTGCTCGTCAGCTCAAGGCTGCAAAGGAACAGGCCGAAAAGCCCGTTGCCCAGCCGAAACAGGGTAAAGATCCCCGCGTAGCCGCGTATGCCCAAGAGTGGGTGAAGTCCAACGACTGGTACGATCCTTCTGGCAAGGACGAAGACTCGGCGATCGTGAAGATCATCGATCAGCGTTTGGCTGCCGAAGGCTTTAATCCGGCAACGGAAGATTACTGGGTCGAGCTGGACAACCGGGTGGCCCGTCGGTTACCCCACCGTTATGGAGAGGATACCGATATGTCAGAACCCACACCGAAAGCAAAAGCCGCACCAAAACGTGGCGGTCCGCCGGTTGGTGGCAAGCGCGAATTTGCGCCGCCGTCTACCCGAAAAGAGGTGTATATCAGCCCTGATCGCAAGCAAGCCCTCATTGATGCGGGCGTCTGGGACAACCCAGAGTTGCGTCAACGCTACATAAAGCGTTATGCTGACTACGATCGTAACAATTCTTCTCGCTAAACAAGGGAGCGAGTTATATGAGCGATGAAAGACTGAAGAAAGTTCTTGGCGAAGGTCGTGAGAGTCGCAGCGCGTATGATCGCGCAGCCACTGAGAGCCGCGAGCTGTCAGACGATGACCGAGTTGAGATGTTTCGACAGCAGTTTATTCAGGCCGCGTTGCCTGATCTGCCGAAGATTCCGGGTTACCACACTTGCTGGTTGACCACCACGAACCCTAGAGATTCGATTCAGGCTAGGATTCGGCTTGGATATGAGCCGATTAAACCGGAGGAGGTTCCCGGCTGGGAATACGTCTCCATCAAGACTGGCGAATGGCAGGGGTTTGTTGGCGTCAACGAGATGCTCGCGTTTAAGCTTCCCATGTCGCTGTACAAAAAGTACATGCAAGCGGTGCACTTCGATGCACCCAATGACGAAGAAGCGCGACTGGCCGATACGAATGAGACGTTCAAGGAACAAGCTCAGCGTATGGGTTCAAGAATGGACGAAGGTGACGGCATGTCGGCCATGCGGGAATCCGCTAAGGTTCGCGCTCCGCAAGAGTGGTGACCTTAGTTACTTTTTTGAGAGGATTTCATAATGTCTTCGACTAGCGCAGCTTTTGGCCTGCGTCCGGCTTTTAGTCCTTCGGGCATCATCCGTCCCGTTGCGATGACGATTGAGTCGGGCTATGGCGCAAACATTCTCCAGTTCCAGCCGGTTATTATCAGCACCACTGGTAATATTCAGGCCGCTGGTGCCAGTACCCCGTTTGTCGGTACGTTCATGGGTGTCGAGTTCACAGATACCGATGGTCGCCGCCGCGTGAGCAACAAGTGGACCGCCTCTACGTCGGCCACGGACATCGTTGCTTATGTGACGACCGATCCGTCTATCGTGTACGAGATCCAGTCGGACGCGACTTTGACAATCGCGGACATTGGCTCCCAGATGGACTTTGACAGCGTTACGGCTGGTAACGTCACCGTTGGTCTGTCTCAGGCCATGTTGGACGTTGCTTCCAAGACCACCACGGGTAGTGCTCTCTGCCGTGTTGTGAACCTCGCTCCTGAGGTTAGCAACGCTTGGGGAGACGCTTACGTCATCGTTCAAGTCCAGATCAGCGAGCACCAGTTCGTCGCTGACCGTGTAGCATTCTAAAGGAGGACTAGAACATGGCAGTCCCAATGCGTAGTACTGACTTTCGTTCCATTGTTGAGCCTATTCTTAACGAGGCTTTCGATGGCGTTTATGACCAGCGTGCTGACGAGTGGAAGCAAGTC
>Ga0129333_10002130_pt1 | contig 18297 bp, 8 predicted proteins | sample CPB6_08_DNA_FD_94474 | JGI IMG/M metagenome (GOLD analysis project Ga0129333, IMG submission 94474) | Freshwater to marine salinity gradient microbial communities from Chesapeake Bay, USA - CPBay_Sum_0.6_0.8_DNA | ecosystem: Environmental > Aquatic > Marine > Coastal | place: USA: Chesapeake Bay...
AACCATTCTTCTTGTAAAGTCAACAATATCACTAAAGAATTGTCCTTCATTTATGAGTATAACGTCACATTCATTTATTTTTTCAGCATTTTCTGGACTTTGCATTATTTCTTCCATTGAATAACCCATGATACAAGGTATCATTTGTTTATCGTGCGTTGAAAGCATGGTTTCAGAATAACGATCATCTGACTTGAAATTGATAACACATACTTTCAGTTTACAATAACAAAATTGTCTATAATAAGTTAAAATAAGTGATGTTTTCCCAGACCACATTGGTCCAAAAATAAGTTCAAGATATCCAGAATGTAGAGAAGAGTTTGATTCCATTTTTGTCAGTTTAGATATTTTATAAACTAGAATTGAAGATCTTTTTAATTCAATTTTTTTAATAAATATATTAGTATATCAATATATAACAATGGAAATTAACGAATTAAAAAAACAAATACTGAAGATATTATTTAGTGAAAAAGAAATATTAAATTATAAATATGAATCATATGTTGAGGAAGTGGTGTCATTAGAATCAATACTAGATATTAAAATATGGATAAATAAGTATAGGTATATATTAACAAAATATGGGAGAGAAGATATTGATAAATTATACAATATATAGTAAATACTATTTTTTTATTTTTGTATATATATATATATATATATATAAATTAATAAAAAAATGGACTGGCTTAAAGGTTTATTTTCAAGAACACCAGAAAATAAAGAGGTTGAAATGAAGTCTCCCGAAGAGAAACTTAAACAACTTGAAGAAGATATGAAAAAATTAGATACAAATTCGATTGAAAGACTACAAAAAGAAATTGAATACACCAATTTATCACACGAATTATACCGAGGTATGTATTCAGAACAAATATATAAAGACGAGATCGCACGTTTGGAGAAGTTACTTAAACAAAAATTAGCTGAACAGGAAGAACAAGATGAATCTGGAGCAGCAGCAGTAGAACACTCACTATTCTCAAGTTTTGGTGGTAAACGAACGAAATCAAAAAATGCGAAACCGAGATCAAAAAAATCAAAACGCACCAAAGTCAAAACGACCAAAGGAAAAAAAACAAGATCAAAAAAATAGTAAAATAAATGAAATAGATATAAAATATATTTTATTTTAAAAATATAAGTTAAAGTTTATTTGTAATTAATGAATAAGTTGGTTTAAAAATAATGGAGAGTATCCATAATAGTGACATAATTCATAATACAGTTAGTAATATAGATAGTTGTTGTGAAGATAGTTCTAAACATAGTCGCAGTGTTAAAATAAACAATTCAACGCCATGGGTTGAAAAATATCGACCATCAAATTTCAGTGATATTGTTTTAGATAATACAAATAAAAAAATAATTGAGTCAATTATCGAAAATAATTATTTTCCAAATTTGTTATTTTATGGGCCACCTGGAACCGGGAAGACAACAACCATCATTAATATAATTAACACGTATCAAGAGAAATATCATGAAAAAAATAAGGGATTAATGATTCATTTGAATGCATCTGATGAACGAGGTATTGATGTTATACGAAATCAGATTAGTGGGTTTGTCACATCAAAGTCAATGTTTGGAGATGGAATGAAATTTGTTATATTGGATGAAGTTGACTATATGACAAAAAATGCACAGTTAGCACTGCGGTATCTATTAAATAACTTCAATAATACAGTAAATGTTCGTTTTTGTTTAATATGTAACTACATTAGTAGAATTGATGAAGCGTTACAAACTGAATTTGTAAGAATGCGTTTTAACATGCTACCAGATTCAAAAATTATACAGTTCTTACAAAAAATTAATAATGCTGAAAATTTGAATGCAAGTTTAGAAATTTTAACATCGATACAGCGTCATTTTAATTCTGACATTCGAAGTATGATAAACTATATGCAATCGAACCAAGACGTGTTACACGACTGTAAAGTAATAACAAATGATGTTTGGAAGAATATCGCAATAATGTTTAAAAAAAAATTAAAATCTTCTGTAATTATTACTCATTTAAATAAAATAAGTTTAACATATAACATTGAGCGTAAAAATATAATAAAAAATTTTTTGAACTATTTGATACAATATAACAAAGAATATGTAAACTCAGACTTTTTAGACTTTGTTGAATATATAACACACATTCAAGAATGTAAAACAGATCATCTTCTTAAATTTTTTGTCTTGAAGATGACAACACTAAAATGATATTATTATCTTGATATAATAATATTACATAGTTTTGTTGTAAAATTTAATATTTTTAATTAAATTTTAAAACTTTATAACTTAAATGATATAAATATATTTTTTTTACTTACCTTATATTTATTTATTTTTTAATTTATTTTTTTATTAAACTAATATGGAATTGAAAATTTGTGAAACTCATGACAAGTCTCCTTCTATTTGTTTAAATATGATTGTTAAAAATGAAGCACATATTATAAGGGAAACGCTTGAAATGCTTTGTGATAAAATTAAATTTTCATACTGGGTTATTTGCGATACAGGATCAAGTGATAATACAAAAGAAATCATTTGTAATTTTTTTAAAGAAAAACAAATAGAAGGTGAAATTTTTGATCATGAATGGAAAAATTTTGCTTACAACAGAACACTAGCATTAGAAATGGCTTTTTATAAAAGTGATTTATTATTTATATTTGATGCTGATGATGAAATACATGGTAAAATTGATATGCCATTAACTATAGATGGTACTGATGGTTACTATTTAAATTTTGGAAGTTCACAAGGTATTTCATATCAAAGGGTATTGTTAATTAATAACAGAATTAAATGGAATTATCAATCTGTTATTCATGAATACATTAACTGTTTAAAACCAAATCCAAAAATAGTTACTCTAACAGGAGACTATTATGTTGTATCTGGGCGTCGCGGTTCTAGAAACCAGGATCCTAATAAATATTTAAAAGATGCTAAGGTATTAGAAGAAGCATACTATAAAGCTAAATCAGATAATGACAATCTTTATTTGCGTTATGGATTTTATTGCGCTAATAGTTATAAAGATGCTGGTATGTCTACTGAATCTATAAAATGGTATAAAGTTACACTTAGTAATGATAATTGGTATCAAGAAAAATATGTAAGTTGTCTTTATTTATTCGGTCTATATAGTCAAACCAATGAAACAGAGAAAGCATTATTTTACTTAGTTGAATCATTTAGATACGATACAGAGAGAATGGAATGCGTGTTTCATCTTGTAGTCCACTATTTATTGTCTGATTTACCGTTTTTAGCTTATCGTTACTATAGTTTAATTAAAGATTTTTATGAAAATAGATACTTAACAAGTGATGTTCAAGGTAAACTTTTTGTTGAAGTTGATAAACCTAATTTGTATCTACCATATTATATGATTTTAGTTAGCGATAAAGTAAAAAAGTCATTTCCTGAAGCTAAACAAACTATTACAAATATGTATGTAATAGTATTTACTAAAAAATTTAATTCTAACGATGAATTCTTTATTGGTAACATATTATATAATTTACAGTTTTTTATAGAAGAATGTCTAACGTTTAATGGATTTAAAGAGTTATTTCAAAGTTATATTGATTTTCTTCAAAATGTAGTAAAATATAATTTATCTAAACATGATTTCTTGAAAATCTTTATCAAATATGGTATTAACTTTGAGTGTTTCAATAATAAAAAAATTTTTACACAAGATGAATGTATAAAAAGTAATAAAATCCTATTTTATACTGGATTTTGCAATAAAAATTGGAATTATAGTTTTTATCTAACAAATGCACTTGGTGGTTCAGAAACTGCTGCAATTTGTTTAGCACGGTCATTTCCAAAAAACATGGAAATTTATATTGTTGGTTCAGTTCAAGAAGAAAAAATAGAGAATATTACATTTGTTAACTTAAATAATTTTAACAATTTAGTTCAAAATACTCCATTCCATACTGTAATAGTATCAAGATATATAGCATTCTATGAAATGTTCCCGGAAACATCTTTTTATCAATCATTTATTTGGGGACATGATATTTGTTTATTTTCACATGGTTGTAATTTAAACTTAGATTCAATTTTAAATAAATGGAACCAAAAAATTAACAAATGTATATGCCAAACAGAGTGGCATAAAAATTTATTTGCTCAACAGTACCCTCAACTCAAAGATAAGATAGTTACAGTTAATAATGGACTTGAATTAGATAAATTTAAATACACCCCTATCAAAGTTCAAAATAGATTTATTTATACGTCTTGTGCTGAAAGAGGGCTTGAAAGATTATTAGAATTGTGGCCAAGTATTAGTAAAGAATTGCCTGACGCTGAACTATTTATAGCATCTTATAATTATTTCCCACAAAATAATTTTGAAGTACAGTTAAACGAAACAATTCAAAAACACAATAACATTAAACATCTTGGCACTTTAACTAAAGATAAGTTATATGAAGTTATGTCAAGTGCAGATTTTTGGTTATACCCAACAAATTTTAATGAAACATCTTGTATAACTTCTATGGAAATGTTAATGTCTCAAGTAATATGTATATATTATCCAATAGCCGGACTTGTGAATACACTTGGAGAATATGGCATACCAATTCAAAGAGGAGATGAAATACAAACTATATTACAACTAACTACACAAAGAAAAAATGAAATAAGACAAAAAGGAAAAGAGTATGCCTTGTCATGTAGTTGGGAAAATAGAGCTAATACTTGGCTTAATACACTAAATTTAAATAATAATATAACAATAAATGAAAAAAACGACAAAAATATACAAAGAATGTTTGAATTATATGAAAATATATCAATGCCTGAAGCTCATCATAGAATTTTGAAAAATATAAGCAATCAATTTACACCAAAGGTTATTTATGATATTGGAGCTTCAACATTACATTGGACCAAAGAAGTAAAAAAAATATGGAATAATGTAGATATTATAGCTTTTGATGCTATAGAAGAAGCGGAAGAATTATATAAATCACAAAATATAAAATTCCATATTGGAGTACTTAGTGACCAAGATAATAAAGTTCTAAAATTTTATGAAAATAAAGAAAATCCTGCTGGAAATTCTTACTATAAGGAAATTGGACATCCAAATTCTATTCATGTTTATCCGGAAAATTCATATACAGAAAAAAAAGCCATGACATTACAAAGTATTGTTCAACAAAATAATTTTTTACTTCCTGATATTGTTAAAATTGATGTACAAGGGGCAGAACTTGATATACTAAAAGGTGGACAAAACATAATTAACCATGCAAAATATCTTATAATAGAATTACAAAATGTTGAATATAATAGAGGAGCTCCTTTGGAAAATATAACGATTGAATATTTGCAGACTAATGGATGGAAAATAGAAGAAGCTAAATTTTCTAATAATGGTCCTGATGCTGATTATCTATTTATAAATACAAATTATACTAAATCAGATAATTTGGATAAAGATTATATACTACAGATTGTTAATCTTAAAAGACGTTCTGATAGAAAAAATTCTATGATTCAAAAACTTAATGAAACAGGTATAAATAATTACAAATTTTTTGAGGCAATTGATGGAAATTCATTAGAACCATCTATTTTTATTAAAAATCTTTTTAAAAGTAATGATTTCAACTATCGTAGAGGAATTATTGGATGTGCATTAAGTCATATACTTTTATGGAATAAACTTGTAAATGATGATAATTATGATTTTTATATTATTTTAGAAGATGATATTGTTTTATGTGATAATTTTAAAAAACATTTAAATAATGTTTGTAATATGTTCATACAAAATAATTTAGAACATTTAGCTATTGGAGAGTACTATACTAGTAAAACATTTCCAAATGCAGATGATGAAATCAAAATATATAAAAAGGACTTATATAAAGAATGGAATGTTACATTTGGCTATATAATAAGTAAAAAGGCTGCTATTAAATCTCTTAGATATATTAATAACTGTTCAATTAAAAATGCAATAGATAATCCACAGTCATTTGGTTATATACTTGAATATAGTTCATTAAGTCATACACTTGTTAGTTGTAGCACTGTTAATGAACATGGAAGTGATATTCAGTCTAATACTCCAGATTCTTATTTAAATATACCACCAGTAAATGATGATTTGAAAGAATTAACTGTATCTTTCTGTGACTGGTGGCATAGCGAATATTGTGGAGGATATTTTGATCCAAATGATAATTTTTTTACAAATTTATTAAAAAAGTATGGAAATAATTATGATGTTAAAATAGTTAATCCTAGTGATAATCCAGATGTCCTATTTTATAGTATTTTTGGAACGTCTCATAAAAATTTAAATGCTAAAAGGAAAATATTTTTTTCCGGAGAACCATATAGTTGTAGAGTAGATGCCGATTTTAATATTACATTTGATAGAAATTCTAACATAAATACAAGAGTTCCTTTATGGATTTGTTATTTCGATAATTTAATACTAGATGAATCTAATAAACGAAAGAATAATACTAATGTTATTCCACAAAGAGATCGATTTTGTTCATTTATTGGAAGTGGACCAGGATTAACTAATAACCGTAAAGAGTTTATTGATAAATTATCATTATATAAAAAAGTAGACTGTGGAGGGTCTTATTTAAATAATATAGGTTTTGAAATTCCACGTGGTATTAATGGTTCAGGTAAAATAGAACATAACAGTAAATATAAATTTGGATTAGCATTTGAAAGTAAATCTTATCCTGGTTATGTAACTGAAAAAATATGTGACTTATTTAAATCAAACACTCTTCCTATTTATTGGGGAACCGAAGATGTTGTTAATGATTTTAATCCAAAATCTTTTATAAACGCAAATAATTTTTCAAATTTTGACGACCTGATTGACTTTATTATAAAAGTAGACAACAATAACGACCTTTATAACTCATTTTTTAAAGAACCTATTTTATCTAATATGTGGATTGATATTTTTACTGATCCAAATTCTACTTTTTTTAAGAATTTAGCTGATAATATTATTGGAAATAATACAAATTTACTTACTGATTTATTAACTGTATATGATTCTAAAACAAAATCATCATCATGCGTCACTAGTTATAAATTCGAATATGGTTTTGGTTCTAATAAAAAAGATATAACTAATATAATTTTATCTAATGGAAAAGCGAAAGGATTTATTGAAATACCATATGGAGATGATGCTAGAGCAGAAATATATGGAGATCCGTGCTGGGGAATTGTAAAAAATATTTATGTAACAAATACAAATCTAATAGACCAAAATAAATGTGAACTAAAATTACTTAATGAAAATATAATTTCTGTTAACGAATATAAATTTTTTAATTTAATAAATGAAAATTATTCAAACAAGGATTATAAATTTATAATGGGATTTTATGATAATTCATTGTCTGAAAGAGGAACTACGGCTGCTATGTTTTCATATGCAGACTATGCTGAAAAGTATTTTAAATGCAAAAGTATTATATTTTATAATAAATTTCATAATGCCAATGACATAAATGTCATCCGAAATTTCTATAGTAGATTTTTAGTTTTTGGAGTTGAAAACTTTTACCAAATTGATGAAATAGTTTTAAAAAGAAATATAAAATACTTTTACAATATATGTGGTGGGACACCAAATTCTACACCGTTATTAAAAAATAGTATAAATTTAATTCACGCTGTTTTTAATATTGAACCATTTTGGAGTAATAAAAATGAAGATAAATATTCTGCCGTTTCAGATTATTTAATACAAAAAAGCAATCATAAATATTTAGAGGCTGTTCCTCATATAGTTGACTTACCTATTCACAATCAAAATATGCGTAAAGAGTTAAATATATCCGAAGATAAAATAGTTATTGGTAGGTATGGCGGGTTTGAACAATTTGATCTTACCATTGCACATGAAGCAGTTAAGTATATAATAAATAATAATCACAATATAATTTTTTTATTCGTAAATACTAAAAAGTTTTATCAACATCCACAAATCATTTACTTGGATAAAATTATAAAACCAGAATTAAAAGTTAAATTCATAAATACATGTGATAGTATGATTCATGCTAGGTCAGATGGAGAAACATTTGGTTTAGCAGTAGCAGAATTTTCTTATTTAAATAAACCTATTATTACTTGTAAAAGTAATGTAGATAATTGTCATTTAGAAATATTAAGAGATAAAGCAATTATTTATGATTCGAAAGAGTCTTTAATTGATATATTTGAAAATGTAGAAAAAATTATAAATAGTAGAACTGACTGGAATGCTTATAAAGATTATAATCCAGAAAATGTAATGAGAAAATTTCACAAAGTATTTATTCCAAAAGAAGAATTTATAAATAATAATGAGATGTATATTCAAAAAAAAATAATTATTGATGAAAAAGAAAAGTATTATACGTCTTCTTCACTAGAAAATTTGAATTATACTATAATGTCACAAGACAGTAAGTGTGCTAAAAATAATTTAACACAAGATATTACATTAATTTCTGTTTTTTTTGACATTGGTAGAACTAACTGGTCTAAATATTCGCGGTCTAGTGAAGGTTATGTAAATTCTTTTATTGAGTACTTTAACTATGATTACGAAATGATAATTTTTATTGATGACAGGTATATTTATCAATTGAATGAAAAAATATCGAAAATGAATAATAATAAAAATAAAAATAATAAAACATTAATACCTATAAATTATAATTGGCTAAATGAAAATATTTATTCTTGGAAACAGATTGACTCTGTTAAAAAAGTTATGAATTCAGATTTTTACAAAAGTATATTAAATGATAGAATACAACGCGGGTGTCCAGAAAATTTATACCCTGAATATAATTTAATTAATATTTCAAAAGTTGACTTTATATGTTTTGCCATTAATAATGATCTAGTTAGAAATGACTTTATTTGTTGGGTCGATTTTGGATACTTTTCATCAGTTCTTAATAATAATTTTGATATGTTTCCAGTAACATCACTCGATATTAAATATTTTAATGTTAATAAAATTAATTTTTGTTTGAAAAACAAATTAAATAGTAATGATGTTGATTACATGTATACACTATTGAATGCTCCGGAAAATTTTACAGGTGGTTTTTGGGGTGGAAATAAAACAAATATGAAAATTTTTCAGAAGTTAGTTCATAGTGAAATAAATGAAATGATTAAAACTAATATTTTTGACGATGATCAATATGTTTATTTAAGATGTTTTTTAAAAAATCAAGATTTATTTGAATTATATTTATCACAAGACAAGTGGCCAGATGGATTAAATTATTTTCAAAAAACTTACACATGATTGTTTTCAATGTAAAAAAATTTACTCAACAACTATGTTAAATAATGAAAATAGTCAGTCTTTATATATTTTAATTTAATAGTTTTTGATTTTGTTATAATTATTAAAATTGAAAATTTAAATTATAACTATATAGTGTGGTAAACTGTCACGAAAGTAAAAAACACAATGCAACCAACAAATATCTCAAAACAAGAGTTTATCAGAAACGCACTCGAAATTGCAAGAAAGCGAATGTCATCAAATTTCGTAAATACAACAAATGTAACAACAACTGCGGATGTGAAGTCAAAGTTACTTCAATATCCTTCTATTAGTTCAAGTATCATGGAAGTCATTTTAGGTGTCGCTTACATTTTAGTTATTATTGTGTTTCTTATGAAATTGTTACTAAGAACTATTCAAAAATTTGAATGTTATTACATGTCGCCATGTTATAACCGTTTTGGATTTATTACAAGTACAAATGAAGATTCGGAAGATTCAGAAAGTAGTTCTGAATCTAACTATACAGAATCAGACCATACAGATAATGAAAATGACGACACTGCATCATTGTTATCGCCCATTTCATCACGAGTCACTTTATCAGGCAAATGTCTCCACCTTGCAACACCTTCTCAAAGAATGAATACTCTAACTCCAAAAACTCCTTTACCACCTCTAAGAAGAAGTTTGCGTTTGAAAATTAAAAGCGAACTCAACCTTTCTCAAATGGAAAATAAAAATATAGTGACACAATGTGAAATAAAACAAAATCAAACCACGACAACTATGGGAATTTCATCCGACCCATGTCCCAGAAACTTTTACCGTAGTTCCATAACAAATCCTTCTCCTCATCCTGAACACGATGAAGAACGGGCTTTTTACATTCAATATTGCAATGAAAAAAAAATGAAAAAAAATAAACGACCTGAATTCAACTCTCCTTTATTTGTTCGTCGACTCATGTTATAGTTATGATAGTCCGGTCACCGGAGGAGGTGCATTATTCTTATCTGTAATATCCTTTCCAACTTTTTTATTCACATCATTCACCTTTTGTTTCAAAACACTTGTTATTACATCCATATTCGCTTTAATACTTGTGGAATTATCATTAACATCTTTTGACGTTTTATCAACTACTGGTTGAAGTGCACCAACTTTTGCTGCCAACATGTCAGTTTTAATACTATCCGCGTTGGCAGTTTCAGATAATGACATACTTTCAATTTTACTTGACAATAAAGTCGAAAAACATGAAAAACAAATGATGCATATAAAAAATAAAATAAAACCAAGAACAACTAAATTACAATTCATTTTTAAAATATTCATACTTTATGATTTTTTTCTTTATCTTGTATGAATATTTTAATTTTATTTAATTATATTTATATTTTAAATAATGATATTTCGATAACATTATTTTTAATCTTCTGAAATGATGGTAATTTATATTATGATAAAAATATTCTTTGGCTATAATATGGCTATAATTAATATAGAAATAATATAAATATATCATTATATTATAAAATAGAATATAAAATAGAATACAATGGATAGTGCTTCCCATACCAATCAAATGGATAGTCAATATCACGCTACTCAAATGGAGAAAATAGAAGAAATGATTTTAAAAATTACGAGATGTCTTTCTAAGTAGTAAAAAAAATTATATTTATTTTTTATCATATTTTTATAAATGTGCAATCCGCACTAAAAATCCTTATAGTTTACACTTGCGCGGTGCACCAGGACATTCATGATTTTTTTGTGATTTTCCACTTTCAACATCACCTACATCGACATCAGTGACATCGACATCAGTGACATCAACACTGTCTTCGAATTTTCTAAGAACAAAGAGTTGTGACGACAAACTTTGTTTATTCATAAACTCAGTTACAAATGACATCGTTACACACTTGCCAGCAGTCTTCAGCGTTGTTTTATACTCTTCATGCAGTTGAAACATATTTTTTTTGTATTCCAATGCATACTCTTTCAGCTGCTTTTTCTTATTCACAAAACATTCAAAATAATTCTGGTGTAAATTATGTATATAGTTGTTCAAGTTTGTTTGGTGTCGCAGAAATACAAGCTCATCTTCTGGAAATCTATCAAAATGTTTTCTCAATGCTCCTAGCTTTTTCAAATGCAAATAAATAAACCGACTCTTTTCTTCCATACCCTTTGCATTTTTAGCACATTCATAATTCGGGTTTCGGAATTTATAACGCCGCCCTTCGTGTGTTCGAAACATTACGCCCGGATAATAATACAATGAACTATTCGATGCCCATACACTAAGAATTCTCTGTAAATCTTCTTCACCTTTTAGCCCAAATCTAGCTGGATGATGAACACTAGAGAACTCTGACCACTTAACAACAGAACGATCCATCTCATATACAGTCGTTCCATCAATGTAATATATTGCAATAATATACAAGGCTATACTTTTAACCGGTGCAACAATCATGTTGTCTGGATGCTGTAAAACAAAACTATATGAGTATTCTCTTGGCAAGTCATCAAACTTCAATCCAGCAGCAACACATGCTTCCAAAAACATCCGTCGAAAACATTTTTTATCCACAACTCCTGATTCACTTTCTTTTTTTTCCAAAGGTGAAACCACATTCTTCGTTGAAAATTCCCACCCTTGAACATCATTCGATGTGTTATAAAATAAATTCACCATAGTTCCTTCTACAAATTCTTCTGCAAACTTTATATTTGAAAGATCCAGTCCATTTTGATCCGAACCTGCAGCGTCTTTAGAATTAAACTGTTCAGATCTAGGTTCACACATTGGAGGCGAAAAACACACAATTTTTCGATCTGCATTCAATATCACTGAACGAACGTATTGTTCGTACCCATATTCAAGTCCATCTGAAATGCGATTTTTTAATTTTTTCTTATCATAATTCACCAAGTAATAAGAATGTTTACGGTCCTTATTATGCGCACTCGCTACCTCTACGAGTTTGCAGTTTACACATTCATCACCGCCACTGTCTTTATTGTTTTTAATGAAATCATACAACGATTGTACACGAGTCAAATCAAACGAATAGTAATACGGTTTACCATTTACGAGTGACATGTTTATATTATTTGTATCTTATTTGTATCTACTTTGTTTAAACTCCTTGTTAATGTATATTAAATATCAATTTTTCTTTAAATGTATTCTATAAATATTTAATTATAAGTAGAATAAAAGTAAAATGAAAATAAAATGAAATGAATAAATAATAATTATATTCAAAAATTTAAAGAATTTTCTCTAATGATTACTATATATAATATTTACTCATCTTATAATATTATATTTGTTTATATATAAAAATAATATATAATATCGTCATCATAATTCTAAATTTAAAATATGGAAGTAGAACTAGAAGAAAGAGTTCAATCTGATCCTTATCCAAATGTTGAAACGATGGATATTGAAATGAATAATAAATTGTTTCTAGGAGACCAAATAAAATTAAATTCAAATATTTCTGAATCCAAGTTACAAAATAACGTGTACCAAGTAGTTTATATTGACTTGAGTACGCTTCATCTCAGTGATACAAAAACACAGCAAGTTACAAAACTTCACATTCATAATGGTGAATTCAAAGATAAAATCGAAGATGAAGACATTTTAGAAATACAAATCCTAGAACGAAAATCGACTCACAAATTTGTTGAACAATATGACCTGAAACTTCATATGGTTATATCTATTGAACTATCATTAACACCACATCAAATTCACAAATATTTAAAAGAAACGACTGGTCGTGAAAATTTATCACTTGAACAAGAAACAGAAGAAGAAAAAGAAGAAATACAAGTAGAAACAGATGAAAATAAACCACTTATCATTACATGTAAAATTATTGATGTGGATTTAAATCAAGATATGATTGAAGTAAAAATAATTATTGACAATAAAGACTCGGTGTCGTCGTCTTCTTCTTTATCTCCAGAATTAAAAGAACAACTACTAAAAGATAGCTTTTTCATCAACTTTGGGTGTCGTGGGTTACCTTTTTGGATAAAACGTATTAAGGTTATTGAATATAAACCTATGGCACTTCCATCTGGTGTAGAAGAACCAGCGATACAAGTTGAAGGCGAAGGCGAAGGTCAAGAAGGAGATGTTGGTATCGATCTAGATCTTTCTGAAGCACTGGATGAAGGCAACAATATATTCGCAAACATCATGTACGAAGTTCCATCTTCACAAAAAATCGTTTCTGAAATAAAACAATATAATGATTTATTAGAAAATATAATAGCATCCGTTCCAAAACATAAACGAACTGAGTCTGAACTCAACAGCATTCATCGAAATATTGAACGTTTTTTTCAGTTACGAAAGGAATATTCCATTTTCGATAAAAATGGAGTTCCAAGAATGCCTTCACATTTAACCAATACAGATAAGCCGACCGTTCCACATATTCAAAATCTCGACACCCCACTTTACTGGGTTCTACCAATTGTCGATAATATTAAAAAATTATATGTTACCAGCGATGATGCACAAGAACCGGATACGGTAAATGGAATTTACAATTTTAAACAACAAATTTTAGAAGAAAAGGCAATTTATCCTGATCAAAATGCACCATATAATCCAAATATTATGAACGACCTCAATTCGTATTTAACCCCATTTGAAAATCCTAAAAAGAATCCCGATAGAGTTTATGTAATACAAGGAAAACCTGTTCATTCCAACATGCTTACTTTGTCCACAAATAATGATACTATTACATCTCGTGCAACTGTAAAAAGTGGTAAGGATAATTCAGTTGCTCCTTTCTATATCGATCGAATGTACAATACAGGATTAACGAAATTAGAATTTGAAGACGTGAAATCAAATAGTGTCAAGCGTGTAGATTCAACACCCGACGACCCGGCGTTTATCACTTCTTTTATCACGCTAGATAAATCCGCTGTTAACTTGTCTCAGTTGATTTTGCCAGACACGTATTTGGCTGACCAAGCAGCATTAAATTCTGTATTTCTTAAAACATGGTATTCTATTATTTCAAATATTAAACAGAGAGACGATCTTCCATCGGAAATGATTCGAATTGAAAAAAAAAGAAATAGTGGATCCGAAGAACAACAATATCTCGGTGAATACAAGGGCACTCTAAAAAGTGCAACATTGTTTTTACTAGATAATGCAAGTGGTTCCAACTCCGTTTCAAGTGCTGTTGTAAAAGAATTTATAACTTCGTTAATTCCAACGAATGAAGATGCATTTCGCATGTTGCAGTCAAGCCAAGATCAAGATCAACAATCTGAATCAAAAAAACAAGTCAAAACAAATATTTACAGTTACCTATCTTTATACAGTGTGATTTATGCCCTTCAGCCATTTTTAATTTATTCAAAAAATATCAACGCAGAACAATATGAAATGATATGCGCATTTGTTCATAAAAATATTGAATCCTATTTTAAAAAAATTGGAGTTTCTAAATCAAAATTTAAAAAACTTATAAATAAAAATGATATTACTGGACTCGAGTCACTAGAAATGTTTTACAATGCATTCAGTGATAATGACTTAAAATCATCATCTTCAGCTAAAAAGGTAACAAAAGAATCTCTACAAACTAAAATTGTACTTGCCGATGATACCAATGTAACATTTGATGAAATTTTTAAACTTTATAAATTTAATGAATTGAAACGACAAGATGACATATTTCTCTCTTCATCTGAAATATTAAAAATAATTATTGAAACAGATTATGCACGGTTGTTTATGGATGCTCTCGCTGTAGAAAATTCAGATTTAACATCTTCCGAAATCGATAGTATTATACGGAGAGAACAACAACACATTCAAGACCGCTTATCAAAAAATGAAGGATCTTCTGATGCAAAAACGTGCAAAAAACGTGAAATTGTATTAAGTAAAATATACTCTTCGACTGCTGCATTAGATATCGATAACAATAAAGGTGATATTTTATTTGATATACGTTATGATTCATCGGGAAAACGATTTGTAAAAGATGGCGATTATGCAGCTTTAAAAAGTGAAAGTGAAGAAAGTGAGGAAGGTGGGGAAGGCGATTATCATTATCAATACTTTGTAAGGCGTAATAATAAATGGATAAGAGATGATGACCCCGAACTTCAAAACGTACAAGTTGACGATCCATCTTATTTCTGCAATATTCCTTCGGAAACAAAACCAAACCCACTTTGTTTTTCCATAAATCAAAAGTGTCTAGATAAATCTGTTGCGGAGTCTTCTATATTGCAAAATTTAACATCACGAATTGTAAACGAGTTTGACCAAAAAAGTGAAGCAAAAAGAAAAAATATTGATGAAACATTTTTATTTGATTTAAAAAATATAAAATTACTTGATAAACTTAAAGTATATGACATTCTAAAATATAATAAACTAAAATACACACTAAGTCAAGAAAATAAAAAAAGAGTTGAAACTGTGGTAACGTCTCCTTATCAAGATACTGTAAATTGTATTCTTGGTTTGGAAGATATTGGGCTTAAATATCAGTGCATACTTGATATGGTAAACAGTGAACTCTTTGTAAGAAATGCTGCAGCAGGCGATGATGCGCATTGGTTCTATTGCAAAACAACTGGAATACGTTTACTACCAACTTTTTTTTATGACCTTGCTCAAAGTTATAATCCAACAGATCCTAAATCGTTAAAATATATGTCCACTCTCTCTAAGATTGAAAAATCAAATGGCAAACGTGAAGGTGACCAAATTGTCGATAAATTCAGCGGTTATGTCATTTCAAAAATTGCATTCGTATCTGAATCAGAGTGGATGGCTGCTACCGAAGAAGAAGCTGGAAGAGGAGATAACGAAAGTATTTTACACTTAATGCGCGATGAGCAACAAATGGCTTCCGATATTACAGAAGTAAATGCGGGCGAAATTATTGAAGTTAATATTCAAAAACAAGGAATTGAACAAACTGGCACGGCTGCTACTATTTTAAAAGAAGATGAAGAAGAAGAACAAGAAACTGCAAGCGAAGAAGCAGCGGCACAAGGTATTGAAGAAGAAAAGGAGTACAAAGAAACTGAGTTTGAAACAACAAGAGAAGAATATGAAACCATGATTGGAATCATAGATCACTATGAACGTTCATTATCGATTGTTCTTAAACCAAGAGAGAGACGATTTATCATTGAAAACATCCAGTTTCTTGTTCCAGCGAAAAAGACAAAAGAGCAATATGAAGCCGATAAAAAAACCAGTGCAGATTACGAAACATACGAAAAAACATACAACCAGTATCTTATTTTTTATTGCATAGCGCTTATCATCATTGTTGTACAAACATCCATTCCACAAATTAAAACTAAAAGCACCTTTCCAAATTGCGTGAAATCATTTGAGGGGTATCCATATTCAGCCGATGAAACCAGCTTGCCATTTCTCATTTATATGGCTTGCATTACGCAAAAAGTAAAAAGCGATTACGCACCTTGGAACTCTGTTAAAAAAATCAATCAGGATAAAATGAGAGACACGCTGTTTAATTTAATTAAAACAAAAATAATAAATTTACCAGTTGTGCAAGCACGATTTGAAGCCAAACGCGAAAATGATGCGCTAAAAAAACAACGCGAAATAATGAAAGTAAATGCAAGACATAGAATAAATGATGCATTGTTCCTATTTCGCCCACTTCTTGTTAACCCGTCGATTGTTCTCACCTCAACACCGCTACCCGTTACAAAAACGTATTGTGACGATTTGAAACGAAACCTTAAAAATGGAAACAGTTTACAAACTGAGAATATACTCGTAATTCAATCAAAAATTATTCATTTTTCTCTCTTGGTTCAAAAACTCATACAGGATGCCATCACGTCGCAGACCGGAGACAAAACAAAACTTTTATCGAAAAATTATATTCAAAATGCTTGCTGTAATGAAAAAGATGATGATGGTGGTGAAGGTGAAACAGTTTTACAATATATGATAAAGAGAGAACCCAACATTAAAAATTATTGTGACATGGTCGAATGTAATGCTGATATTTTACACGATGTTTATAGTTTGAGCGAAGCTGCCACAATGTTGGATCCAAAAGATACACGCAGAATGCAAATGTTACAAGCGTCTCAAGGCGTAATTCATTATGCTGTAATGTCTCATGAACCGTCTTCCAATTTTGACGAGTATACGATTTACAATGCATTTATGACGTATTGCAACTATGATAAGCATAAAGGGATAAAAGCCACTACATCATCGTCAACCGTTTCAGAAGAAAGATCGGCGAAAAAGAAGTTGACAAAATCCAAAGAAAAGACAGGACAAACAACTACAGGAACAGAAGCAAAAGTTGCGATTGAAGAACAGGAAGAACAAGAAAAAGAAGAACAACAAAAACAAAGTGAACAAATGGGCGCAAGCTCCTTGAGAGAAATAAACGAAACTGCATTATCTGAGGAACTTCAAAAAATTTGTAAATTCAGAAATACATTTGGAGAAAATCGTGACATATTCAATATTTTAAAGTCTGCAAAAGGTATGTCATATGATAATAAATTAAAACTAATAACTCAAATAAAAAACGAATTTAACTTGGATTACACTATTAAAGATTTACAGCACTTGCTCCAACTTGTTCATCGTCAAACGATGAAACCCATATACCAAGTCCGCGTTGGAACGTATAATGAACAATTGAATCGTATTTTAACGACAACGCTCTCACCATCTGCAGCTACGACCGTGACTGCATCTTTAAATGCACTCTTTTCTAAAGAAAAAGAAAGTAAGGATGTGCTTATTGCATTAAAAGCATTCAATGAAAATCAAAGCACCGAACGATCAAGAACGTTGCAACGATACCTTGAACAAAACAGTAAACTTTTAACGGAGCAAATTACTGTATTTTTAAACATGAAGAACAAGGGAA
>Ga0129333_10002132_pt1 | contig 18287 bp, 5 predicted proteins | sample CPB6_08_DNA_FD_94474 | JGI IMG/M metagenome (GOLD analysis project Ga0129333, IMG submission 94474) | Freshwater to marine salinity gradient microbial communities from Chesapeake Bay, USA - CPBay_Sum_0.6_0.8_DNA | ecosystem: Environmental > Aquatic > Marine > Coastal | place: USA: Chesapeake Bay...
CCTTCCCGATGCCTCGATGAAGAAGATCATCAACCTGCCTGCCGGATCGCAGCTGAGCTTCTTCAGCCTCCAGCGTGCCATAAAGCACCACTTCGGGGCCGCCGTCAAGGCCTAAATATGCCTTATCTAAGTATTTTTATTATTTTTGACATCATTTTATGTAAAATGAATTAATAAAAATATAATAAATATAAATATAAATATATGCCTTTAACAGTTGTTGTTGCCAAATACAAGGAGGATGTATCATGGACTGGCGAGTTGCACGACCAGAACGAGTACCACATAAAGGTGTATGACAAGGAGCACGACTACCCAAATGTTGGCCGGGAAGCTGAAACGTACTTACGGTTTATATTGGAGAACTACGACAACATACCCGAATACACTGCCTTCGTACAGGGACATCCATTCGACCACTTTGAAAAGCATATATTTCTAAGCCATCTAAAAAATTACAAAACATGCAAAAGTCTAATAACCCTTTTTGAGGGGGATCTATCAACCAATATAACTTTTAGTATAGGAGCCCAGTTTATAGTGCAACGTGAAAATATTCTTTATAGGCCTAAATGGTTCTATGAAAAGATATACAATGTGCTTGTAAGAGAGAATCCACAATCATATGGATTAACAAATACTAAGTGTCTAGTATGTCCGTGGAGTTTAGAAAGGCTATGGCTTTATATATTTGATAAAAACTTACATCACCGTGTATTTGAAGAGGATGATCTTATATTCAAGAACTAAGTTATTTTTATGAGAGCCCGTATTTCTTAGCAAAGGCATCCTTTGACATAATGGCTACACCAAGCTCCCGCGCCTTCTTGAGCTTGCCGCTGTCCTCATTCACATCCACGGCCACGACAACCGTTGTGTTCTTGGAAACAGATGTGGAGACCTTGCCACCCGCATCCGTTATCGTATTCTCCCATTCCTTGTTGCGGAACCCTGTGAATACCGCAGTGACTCCCGCAAGGGATGTTGCCGCCGATGCTACAGGTGGCGGCGTGCGAGGTGCAGGAGCCGACGGTCCTGCCGCAGCTGGCGATGGCTTGCGAGTAGTGGTCGTAGGAATGCAGCTATGCCCGATGTCCTTCAGGAACTTGCGGAAGGATGGTATGCCCTCCAGAATGGATTTTGCTGATACCTCACCCATACCCTGAATGCCCCTGAGCTCCTCATAACTTGGAAGCTTACCAGCAGGCTCTACAATGCTGGGGAATGCTGCCAAGACTGGTGCCAGCTTCTTTGCGCCGATGCCACGGCCGAACATTCCAGATGCCGCCATGAGATCCGCACACCGTGCCTCTTTTACACCAGCCAGACCCTTCACAATATTCTCCGCGCTCGTGCTCTGGAACCCATCAATCTTCATGATGTCCTCTTTCTTTAGGGCGACTAGCTTTGGGATGGTGTTTGCCCCGCTTTCGAACAGCTTCTCAATGGTGCCAGGGCCCACGTTCTTGATATCAAGCGTTTTTACAAAGTACTCCATTCGCTTCTTCATAATCGCTGGGTCCTCTGCTTCCCCATCCTTCTGATCCACCACAATATCTACATGTGTGTCCGTCCATTTGTATGGGATATCGGGGAAGGCAGGCTTTCCATTTGATGAGGCAGAGACGACGCGCAGGATGTGAGGAATCACAGCTCCGCTGCGGATCACGATGATACGAGAGCCAGGGCCGATCTTGTTCTGCTCAATAAAGGCAGCATTAAAGCCGGTGGCCTTCGCAATCTTGGCACCCTCGATCACGACGGGAGGGAAATGTACGAGGGGCTTTATGTAGGCGTCCTTGCTGACGTTCCACTCCACCTTGGAGACCACTACCTCGGCCTCATCATGAGTTAGCAGGCTCTTGAAGGCGAACGCGTGACGTGGGTTACGATCACGCAGCCTCTTATGCTCCTTGTTATGAACAGCGACGATGCCATCCACCTCATAGGGGCTGTTCTTGCGGCGTGACACCAGCACCTCTGACAGCTTGTCCATGGTCATGTTCTTGTTTTCTATGGTTTCATAATAAACTGTCATGAAGCCGAGGCTCTCAAGGAGCTTCATGCCCTCAAGGGGCGTCATCCGTGGCTCCAGCAGCTCATACGCCACAAAGTCGATACTGCTAGCAATGCGTGGATTGGGGGAGGAAGCATGCATCGCGCCTGCCACAACATTTCGGGCATTTGCTCCAAGGTCCTTGATTTTATCCCAATTCTTACGAGAGATGATAAGCTCACCACGGATGGCAAGGGGCATGGTGAAGCCAGGCTTTCCGCGGAGCTTCTCCACGGGCAGGATACCGCCAATCTTATCAAGAAGATGAGACACGTTCTGGCCGAAGACACCATCACCACGGCTGTACAGCTTCACAGACTTCTTGTCATACACAAGCAGCCCAGAGTTGCCGTCCAGCTTGTCGGACACAACACAGCTAGGAGGGTCATTGTAGGAGCCGAGCCACTTTGTGAGAGCCTTCGGGTCGTCGCGGATTTTATCAAGGCTTCCCATGTAGTAAGGGAGCTCAACCTTTTTGTCAGCCTCTATCGGGGCGCCGATACGCTGTACCGCAGGATGGTTTGGGTTCTTCTTTTTGAGGTAGTCATAGATAAGGTCGTACAGGTCATCTGAGATGACGGGCTTGCCCTTGATATAATAGGCATCCGCCGCATAATTCAGCAGTTCGCCAACATCATCCTCTTTCATCTTGGATATAACGGCCTCAGGGTCATGCTGGAGAGCCTCAAAGTCGTACATGGTTTTCGGTGATGATTCTATAAATACTTGTTATATTTCATTTTTTTAAGTTTTTATCTTCAAAACCTTAAAAAGTCTAACAACCTCTTAGTAGTCGCTTAGGCCGCTGGCGCGGGTTCGGCTCTTTTGCTATTATCAATCGATAAAATCAAATATTTTTGAGGGGGCCCAGATGCGTCAGCCAGCGACTGTTAAAGGGCTGTTAAAATTTTTAAATTTTTAAAAAATTTTTTAATTTTAAAAAATCTTAAAAATATTTTTTGGTGTGCCCTAGTTGCGTCTGTTTATTTAGATACATAGTATAGAATAGAACATGCTTTTGGATAACAACAACATCCGGTGCATCCATACACTGATTAACTCTGATGATAAGATAAGCGGAACACCCACCAATTTTAGCGTACAGCTGCGTGATGGGGACATACCGCTGAAGAATGTCATTGCGGTCACACCACTTCGCTTTGAATACTATGATAGCTCTAACGCAAATGGTGGTTTGCTATACCTAAATGGTTGGAACCGTATCCGTACTACAAGCCCTTCAAACACAATGCCCGTGTTCCACAGGATGCTCTCTAATGTGGAGACTCTTACATGCCCTATGTCTGTCAGCGGCTGTCTTGATAACCCTTATACATACATCTTGCGCCCTCCTGCCCTGAAGCTAGATAGGTTTGATGTCAAACTTACTGACCTAAACTACACCCCTATCAACTCTCTTGAACCTAAGATTATCATCCATCTGGCTGTATATTGCAAGGACATCTAAAATAAACCGTTTAAAGCATAGACTTATTATACATACAATTGAATATTGAATATTGAATATTGCATATTGAATATTGAAGTATAATAACATGTCTCTTATAGCAGAACGAGTACGAAACCTATATAACAGGTTTTTCTCAGTCGAAACGATGGGTAAGATTATGGCGATCGTAACCCCAATGCTCCTTCTAAAAGAGCATATCGCATCCTACTTAAAATCCCTCATTCCTAGCTATGTAGAGCGTATCGTACATTTTGATACATCTACAGGCAAGACCCGTGTGATATATGTTGCATGGAAAAACATGTATGCAATGAAATGCTCTACTTATGAGTTTCTTGGACTTACAAATAATGGCTATTACATGTTTGTACTATGGAATAACATCCGCCAGAAATACGAACATATCATCCTGCGAGGCGAGTTAGTAGAAAAGGCACTAGAGATAAGGAGCATATCTAATATATGGATGATGCGTGATTTCGCAGCAGTTTTGATGTTGTCTAATTATGTACAGTACGCTTCTGTTAAAAATAGCAAACTGCTTGGCATTACATTGAATAGGAAGGATGTTAGCAAGAGGTTACGTCCTTTTATGAACTCTATCCTCCTACAAGATAACGTATGCCCTAGTGCTCTTTATATGTTACTTGTATATCTGGAACATGACATGGTAAATATATTAGATATGAAGAACAGCATGTGTTCCTACATAGACTATGACCTGAACGAGTTTATCATCCCATATGGGGACGAGTATATATATCCTTCTCGTAGTCGTCCAGTAGAACCCTGTAAGCCGACAATGTATGAGGATATCGAAGATAAAAATGAAATTAGTGAACATAGTGGACCGAGTGAGGTGGAAGAGCTTCATGAAAGCCCTCACGAACAGCGCAAGGATAAAGACCTTTAATTTAATCCTACGGTTAAACTCTTTTTTGTTTATTCCTTCCATACTGATAGGGAACCGTGCTATAAAATACATAAAATGCTAACAAACCAGTACCAGATACAGCAGAACATGCAGACTGGGAGTGCTGGTATCCAGATATTTGAAGACATTAACACAAGCGCAAACCAGACAGTACGCATTGGGGAGGGGGCCGGGAAGCTCAGCTACGGGACTGGGAACGCCTTTGCTGGGTATCAGGCGGGTGAGCAGAATCTTGACGGTTCTTATAACACCTTTGTAGGTTATCAGGCTGGCCAGTACAATGAGAGTTCTAGTTCTACAACCCTGGTGGGTGCTTTCGCTGGTATGCAGAACACGAATGGGAATGAGACTGTGTTCGTAGGATTTAGGGCAGGTGAGTTCAATCTCAATGGAGACCAGAATGTGGGTGTAGGTGCCTTTGCCTTGCGCGAGAACAGTTCAGGGTCAGGAACAACCGCTGTAGGTTGGTCAGCAGGTGAACGCAACTTGGATGGTGATTACAATACCATGATTGGTGCCGAAGCAGGCCAGAACAACCGCAGCGGCAATTTCAACACGATGGCAGGGTACCGCGTGGGTCGTGCCGCCTTCGCAGGTCATGAGAACACCTTTTTTGGTGCTTATGCTGGATACTCAAATGAGTATGGGTCTGATAATTGCTTGATTGGTTACAAGGCAGGCCTGGACGTTATCAATGGAGACTTCAACATTGCGATTGGTGCCTACTCCCTCTCCACAGGGCGTATGAACCCTAACGTCCCTAGCGACTGCAACGTGGTGATTGGCGCCTTTACCAACACCACGGGGTCGGGGAATGTCGTACTCGGTATCAATGCAGGCTCTAACAGTACAGGGGATGACAACGTGCTCATCGGGAAGGACGCTGCCCTGGCCTATATGGGACACAAGTCGGTCGTGGTAGGCTCAAGGGCTCTTATTCAGGGCAGCGGGGAGTGCAACACGATTGTTGGGTATGGGGCTGCCCCAAACTTCGTGCAGGGCTCAAACAACGTCTTTATTGGGACAGGCATTGATACTTATAGTCAGGATACATCTTATGCGATTATTGTCAGCACCTGCAATGTACAGACTAGCAGCAGGTCTATTGCCATTGGTGAGGACATAGACAACACACGCAGCGGCTCCATCCTGGTTGGCTTTGATGTGAACACGGACGCCGACAACACCATCGTGATTGGTAATATTTTGACCATCCGCAATGCTGTTGTTTTCAAGGATCCATTAAACTATTCTTATATCGACACCATTGGAACAAAGGCAAATCAGACATTTGGTCCTACACAGATTGACTACTCCCAATGGCTGGCGCCCCCCACATCCTACAGCACCACCCCCTATGTGATAGCTGGGGCGGGCCAGAACATCTCCAACCTCGTCAGCAGCAGTGGGAACCCACGAGCCACCCTGTATCCTTATACGGGCACCTACTCGCTCGTGAGCGCCAACGGGGAGATCAGCCGTGCCGTGGTGCACTACGCCTCCTCGCTCCTCATAGGCTCTAGCGAGGGCATGAGCGAGGTGGTGCCCCTCGGTGACGTGGCAAAGTATTACAGCGTCTATGGGACTGGCTACACAGTTGTTCCTGACCCTGCGAAGGCCTCCAACATCAACCCCGCCGACAGCATCTTCCAGGACACTTCAACCTGTGTGCTGAACTACTCGGGAACCGGCGTATCTAATGTGGTAACAAACCTCACGGCGTTTGGAACCTCCAATAGCACCTACAGTGTCTATCTGCAGAAGCAGGTGCAGAATGCCTATTTCAAATACAACCCGAATGATGTCCTGGCAAACAACATCAACAGCACTACCAACACGGTCGCCTACTGGGTGGACAGCGACCCAAGCAGGAACGTGTATGTAACAGGCCTCTACACATCCCCGCGCCCCACCCAGCTGCAGAACCTTGACAAGACCAACAGTGCCTTTGTCCTTGGAAACTCCCTTGGCATCTCCGTGTTCCTTGTAAGGTACAACTCCTCCGGGAGTGTTACGGGTGCTACCAAGGTGGAGGGGGCATCCTCCACCTACAAGGCCAATGTGAGCGCGGACACGGGGGGCTACACCTACCTAGCAGGCGAGTACAGCCTCACAGGGACCCTGTCCAACCTGTCGGGCACACAGAGCGCCATAAGCCTCCAATCTACAGCAACGCCCAACGCATTCGTCGTGAAGTATGCCCCTGACGGCAACGTGATAGGGGCTGCCCCTGTGAAGACACAGGCCGGCAGCGCCGATGTAAGCTCCGCCTATCGTGTCTATGCCGACACCGCTTCTAACCTGTTTGTTACCGGTTTCTACACAAACGCCCAGAACAGGAGTATTAGCCTATACAATCTGGATGGTACAGCATCCGCAAAAACGCTACAAACAACCACATCCTCCAGCACGAACGCCTTTATACTCAGGTACAGCTCCAATGGAGACCTTGTTGCTACAACATCCTTTCTTGGGATGAACCCTGACAACCCGACCGAGCAGATCGGTGGGAGCTATGCCCGCAGCGTCCATGCGGACCCCTATGGGAATGTCTATGTGGTGGGAGACCACCGCAACCGTACATCCACCCAGCCAATCAGGAACCTTGATGCAGCAAATGCGAGCAGTGCCTACTCGCTCCCTGTGTGCAGCAATGTGTCCGGATACATCATCCGCTACTCCCCCGCAGGCCTGGCAAGCGGGCTAGCAGTGATGAGCCAGCTAACCGGGGTGGTCAATCCAACCACGAACGCCGTGGTGGACGGATTTATGGCAATCCTGGATGTCAAAACGGACGGCCTTGGCAACGTGTATGTCACAGGGAACTACCTATCCTCCCTTCCAGTCCCTATCAAGAACCTCCAGAACGCGGGCACGTCCTATTCCCTGGCGCCATCCTACACGGGTGCCGTGTTCCTGATAAAGTACGATCTCCAGGGCAATGTGGTGGGTGCAACCACGATTGACAGCGGGACCTCCTACACGCTCCAGACCGGTTTCTGTATCACGTGCGACACAAACAACCGTGTATATATCACGGGTGCCTACAACGCCTCCGCAGAGTTCTCCCTCAAGAACCTGGACGGTTCTGGATCCACCTACAAGCTCCCCGCCACACTAGGGAATGCAGCATTCATGGTGGGGTATGACATGGATGGGGCTGTGATCTACAAGAATGTGATTGATGGGAACGGGGTCGATATTGGGTTTGGGGCACACTTTGACAATGCGAACGACCTGTACTGGACAGGAACCTACCAGTCCATTGTGCCCGTGCCGCTCTACAACCTCACAAACAACCCGGGGGATGTCTATCTACCGGCAACCCCCGCCACAACAACCCTTGCATACATCATCAAGTATCGCAACACCCAGATTGTCACGTCGCTCGTGAATGGTCCCCTAGACGGCTCTGTCCATTTCGGGGCAAACACGCTCAACACGGCCTTTGTGGGGGAGGATGGACTGTCCCCGATCCTGTTCGGGTCAAATGCCATCGTGAAGTATGTGGTAGAGACCCCGCCGAGGTATGGAACCCTCACAACCTACATACATGCGCGCAGTGTCGCCGATGCCCTCCTTGCGAACAGCAGCAACCTAAGCAGCAACCTCGTTTATTCGCCCATTCACGAGTATGCCTACGCATTTGCGGACAGCAACCTCGCGGACGCCTTCACCCTTTTGCCCTACCTACAGGTTGCGAACTCTAACGGCAATGCCTACGGGATTACAAGCACGAGTGTCCCGGAGAGTGTTCTTACCGTACAGCGCCCCTATTCGGCCAGCAACTTCCTGTCGCGCAACTCCGTGACATTCTCAGCAGACGGCTCGACACACACCCATGTCTTTTCATCCAACGATTTTGTAGAGGTTCCCAATGGCACGGACGATGACCGCGTCTTCGTCATCCAGGGCTACGACAGCGCCCACCTCGACCTACAGGTGCCTTACCCTCCAGGCCTAGATTTTACCTATTCCAACCTGCGGAGCGGACACATCAGGATCGGCCAGAAGACGGCCGAGACGTCCTCCACCACGTACAGCCCCCTTACGGGCTTCATAATACGGGGCGACCAGACCAGCAACTACTTCTCGGTAGATGTGTCAAGCATCCCTAGCACATGCCTGGACGTCCAGAACATCTACGGGCGCCAGCTTACAACGGTGGTACAGAACACCCTCTCTGCAACCTACACCCTCCCGAGCCAGCCGCTGCTGAACCTATGGACGGTGCATGGCACTAGCAACGGCGACCTGTATGTCCCAAACGGTGCCACCAATCTAAACCAGTGTGTGTATCGCAACACGAACCCCTTCATGGATACGGCAGACACGGTTCGGCTCGTGGTGGAGAACAGCAGCAAGCTTCAGGAGGTCTCCATCAGCTTCTCCAACGCCAGCAGCTTTATCTATCATTCGGCACAGCAGGCCGCCATCACGTGTGATGTGGTCACGGCCTTCACGAGCAATACCCTATACACGGGTAGCAACACAGAGGCGCTGCCTATCCGGAACACCTGCAACCTCTACACGAGCAATGTGACCATCCGTGTGGATACGAGCAACCAGACCATAGACAGCAGCTCGTATGTGTATTCCACCTTTGCTCTTGCCGGGAGTTACAACAGCGCGTACGGGTACAGCAACGTGTGGTCCTTTGTCTCGGTGTCCAACATGTACCCGATAGACCCACAGGCGGTGGGCTCCGGCGGGCAGATTACCATCCTCCAGAGCAACATGACCAGCAATACGGTGGTCTCCTATGATGGCAGCATTCTTGGAACCCCCTCATACACCTACACGCTGCTGTCCAGCAACACGGTCTCCAACATTGCCGACCCCGCCACATCCTACACCAGCAACATTGTGACAAGTTTCTCCAACGTGGTGTTCCTGGCACAGGCCTACAACTACGATTTCAGCTGTAACAACCAGCAGCAGCCGAGTTTCTACAACTACGGCATACTTGCCACGGAGTCGTGCCTCTTGCTGCATTCATCCAACACCGCCTCAAACAGCTCCGCACACCCGGTGGCAAGCAGCATTCTAGACGTCACCTCCAACCTTGTAACAACCGGAACCAATACATTCAACCTTACAACGTCCAACATACTGCTGTTCCTAGAGCGGAGAACCTCCAATGCCGTAATGCCCGTGACAAGGGCGCTGATGCACAAAAAGAACGGGGCTTTCACCTTTGGCACAAGGAATGGCTACGAGATGGTGCTGTCCAACCAGGGCCCTGTAAGCTCCTGGACACAGGGCCAGATAGACAGCGGGTTGTTGTACCTCCAATTGCCGGCAACACCCTCACTGGCACCTGTAACAAGCAGCTTTGTCATCCAGGAGGCCACCACATCCACCAGCTTCCAACAAACCATGACCCTCTACAACTCCAATGCCATCTCCGTGTCTGCGTTCGTTCCTACTACGTACAACCTTACCTACGCAGACCGTTACACATCCAGTGGCAGGGGCGTCAAGGGCATATACAATCTAGGGGGGCTTGTGGATTATGTGAAGAACAACCTTGGCATCTCTGGGTTTGCCCCCAACGAGTTTTGCATTGCCTACATGATGCCCGATACCGACCACCTCCTGCTTAACAGCTCGCTGGAGCCATCCCCCACGGCTCCTGCCACGGGCAGCAGCTACCTGGCACACACCCGCAGAGCCCGCTCTAACATTACCCTGTACCTGTTTGCGAAGAACGCCTCCGCGGACATAATCACGAACATCCTGGGTGTCCCCGTGTCCTTTGAGGAGAAGCCCCCCAGTGGCATTCCATCCCAGGGCATCAACCACGGGGTCTCTTTGGGCGCCAAGAACAGGCTAGACCCATTCACCTTCTTGCACTCCTGGAGCAACCTGGGAGCACAGGACCTACAAATCAGCATCACCAGCACCCTAAGCTCCTTCGCCTTTGAGATCACATCCAACCAGATCGCCCTCACCGATGCCAACAAGCAATTCACGCAAAAGGACTGTCTGGATGGGAGAATATGGATCCGCCCCCTGACATCCTCTTCTAGCGGGACCCTCGCGTACAACCTTGTGGATACTGGCACGAGCACGGTGCTCTACGCGGGGCTCACATACCCTCTTAGCACATACACCTACTACGCATTCCCTACAAGCTATGAGGTGGGCTCACAGTCGTCGCTAACAACCATCCTCTATGGCCCCAACCAGGTGTCCAATGTGTTCTCTCCCGTGTTCTCCCAGGCGTTCCAGGGGCTCGTGGACAGCACAGGCTCCCCTGTGCCCCTTAGCGACCTCTCCATCTACATAGAGCAGGGGCCGACCCGTGGCGTCCTTTGCGACAGCACCAGGAGCAACATCCCCTACAAGAGCACGCTCAGCAACACGATAAGCTATCTGTCCTACACACCGGACGACATCCTGCATGACACGCTGTCGTTCCGCATCCAGTACAAGACAGTGGAGGCGTCCCCTGCCTACACGGTGGGTCTCTCCAATTATGCCCTGCCGATGATGAGCATCCCCGTAGAGGTGGGGCAGCAGGGGTCTAATTACCCGCTAAGGTCCTTCATGATTACCACGGATGCGAACTATAACCATTTCTTGGCGGATGGGAACAGCTTCCAGAACGCCTCTCTGCATGTTCCGGTGGCGTCCAACGTGCCGATGACGGACTACACAGCCCCTGTGGTCTTGTACAACCGGGATGGGGGCGTGCTGGTGAGCACCACGCTCACCGTCCCCCGCATAAGCCTGTCGTCCGTGCCCTCGCTGCTCACAGACAGCGTGACCATCCAGGCAACCGAGTACAGCCAGACATCCCTGTCCCCCCTCCTTCGTGTCATCAGCACTACGGACACCTGGGGCAAGAATGTGGAGTTTGTCCTCACAGTGCCCGCCGTAGAGGGGGTGGAGTATGCCACGGAGCATGGTGTGGTTATGAAGAAGAGCTATGTGGGCGGGAAGCTGCAGCTCACCCCGGTCTCGCACTTCACAAAGCAGGAGCTCTTAGAGGGTGCCATCGTGTATCAGCACATCGGTACGGGGGCCCCCGTACAGCCCACCACCGACCGGTTCAGCTGCTATGCCACCTGCGGCCCCTACGCCTACAACGCCGTCCGCATCACGGTAACGCTACAGATACAGCGGGTTCCCTACATTACCAGCATTGCGGACGATTACGTGTATTACAGCTCGGTGGCACAGGCCTCCGCTGGCATCAACCCCCTGGACGGCTTTGTTACGCCGGGTGTGACCGAGGGAGACCTTAGGTACGCCTCCAATGTCTCCTTCTCTGTCATAAGGAGCTCTCATGTGGAGTTCGTCAATGCGAGCAGCAACGTGATCCATTCCTTCTCCGTGGCCGATATGGTGCAACGGAATGTGGGGTACAGGCTCCTCCCGTCCTACCTAAATAGCAGCAGCTTCTCCAATCTGGAGCCTGTGACATTCAGCCTGTCCCCCAACGGCCTGCCGAGTAGCACGACCTCCAACGAGCTGGTCTATGTGGAACCCTACCGGGGGCAGTTTGAGTACAACGCCCGCGGTTTCGTGAATATCTACGAGAGCAGCAACACGGTGCTCTATCCGGCCGACAGCACACAGGACCTCTACTATGCGTTCGGCACCCCCGAGGTGTTTGGGAGCAACCCGGTAGAGTTCATCATCCAGGTAAGGCCTTCCCAGGCCCTCTCTACGGTGGGGATGACGGGCACAGAGTTGGCAGAGAGCGCCTTTCTGCGAACCTTCGCTTTCCAGATAACCATCGGGGACGCGCTCACCTCCTCCAACCTGCTTGAAGCGGCCTTCACGCATAGCAATGTGTCCATCCACACCCCAAATCACTCATACACACACAGCATTGAGGGTGTGTTTGCGTTTGATGGGTGGAACAGCATCACTGTCAGCACGATTGACACGGAGGATGCCACGAGGTCGTCCATCCTCATCAACCAGGGCACCCGGCTGTATCTGGAGGAACTCATCCCAAGCTACAGGATCGCGAACCTCCGCGTCCATGTGGACGAGACGAGCGGCTCCAATTTCACACCCTCGTATTTCAGGAGGCTAGCCACCAATCCAAACGGTGACCTGCCCCTCACCTACCTGCTCACAAACCTTGCCACCACCCTGTACTTCCGCAACCTGGAGATAGACATCTACCAGCCCCTTGTCTCCACCCAGGAGTATGATCCAAACACAAACAATGTTATTATTGGAAAGGACATTCTTGTGAAGGGGACGGATAACATCACTTTGGGTAAGAAGTTCTCTACATCGGGGCAGAACAACATCATCATTGGGAACTACATCGGGGTGGACAGGGCAGACCCCCTTGGAACCAACGACGTCTTTGAGAGCATCATCATAGGGAACAACAGCTTCCTGAGGGGCACGATACGGGATATTATTGCGATTGGTAACAGCAACCTGAACGACCTATCCTCCGTAGACCCGGCCACACTGAACGAGTTCATCTCGCACAGGCCTATCCTGATAGGCAATGAGATAAGCAAGGACTACATCCAGTTCCATATCAACCTTGCGAACACCTTCCTGCGCACCAACATCGGTGCCCCTCAGGTGTATCTTGGCCTTGCCCAGGAAAAAGTAGCGATTGGTTACACCAGCAACGAGGTGTTCCAGGGCTACCAGGACCTCTATGTGGCGCACGGCATCCGCATAGGGCCGAGCAATGGATCAGGCACCTATGCCCTAAGCATCGCAGGGGATGTGAATGTAGAGGGAACCATTTACACGAATGGGGCAACGCTGTACGACACCTGGAAATACACACTGGAGCGGTACAATTCAAACGTGATAGTCCCCGAGAATGTCAATATGGTGGATGCCGCTGTCTCGCTGCACGGAACGGGGCCCATCTTCTTCAACTCGGTTGCTACCTCCCCGGACGGCACGCTGTACCTCATTGGGTCTTACAACTGTGGCATCCCCTACACAGTGAGCCTGTTCAACCTGGACGGGACACAGAGCGCCTACACGCTGCCGAACACCTACTATGGGTTCGTGAACCTGGGCACGAGCTTCATGCTCCGTTACAATGCGGCCGGCACCCTGGACGGTTTCAACACCATGGAGACACAGTTCTATGGTGGGGGCAAGTCGGTGTGCTCTGACAGTACGGGGGCTGTCTATACAACGGGGTACTACCAGACGGGCTTAGGTGTGGATGTAGGCCTGCGTGACCTCAACAGCAATGCCCTGAACGCAGCCTACACCCTGCCGGCAAACTATAACATTGGGTCTTACATTGTTCGTTACGGAGTGGATGGAGCTGTAAGCGGGGCAACCTCTATCAACTCTGCCTACAGCAGCAATCTGGGAACCTCTATCTGCACGGATGGTTCAAACATATATGCCGGTGGCTGGTACAACTCGTTCTATCTAGACCCTGCCACATTCCTTCCTCCCGACCCGACACGCCCTACCCCGCTGCCGATCGCTCTCACAAACCTGGATAACACCTCCAGCGTCTTCTCCCTTCCCGGAACCAACTACGAGGACGACGGGTATGTTATCAAGTACGGCTCCAACAGCATCCTGGCAGCAACCGCCATCATCGGCAGCTCGCAGATGTCCAATCTCAATCCACTTGTGGCGCTTGACTATATAGGTCTTGGCAGGGCGCGGGTGTATGCTATGGCCACGGACACGTCTGGGAACCTGTTTGTGGGTGGAACCTACACGGCCTACACGAGCATCCCGCTGAGCAACCTCAACGTGGCACATGCTGCCAGCGCTTTTGCTCTCCCGGTGACGGGCGTCTACGATGCGGGACTTGCTGCGAACACGGTGGTTCCTGCCGGCTTTGTCATTTCCTACCAGCCGGATGGCACCGTTTCGGGTGCCATGTCCATCTTCTCCCAGGTCTCCTACAGCAACCTCGACAGGACGGAGGTGCTCGGTGTCTATGCTTCCCCGTCCAATCTGTATGTCACGGGTTTCTACAGCGGCCTAGGAGGGTACGGGGTCTCCCTCAAGAACCTGGATGGTTCCTCCAGCGCCTATGGATTGCCTGCCACATCGGCCTCCTCGTGTTTCCTGGTGTCGTACAACAGCAACGGGGACGTGTCCGGCGCCATGTCGTTCGGTGGGGACACGACGAGCCGGGGGGAGGGCATCACGAGCGACAGGCTAGGCTATGCCTACCTAACGGGAAGGTACAGCGGGGCATCCTCTGCCGTGTCCCTCTCAAATCTGGATGGAACACCCAGCACGGTAGAGCTCCCCGCGACCGGCACAGGCACAAACACAAACACGTTCATTCTCAAGATAGGGGCCGATGGGGTTCTACAAAAAGTGGCGGTCCAGGCAACAAACCCGCCCTCTCTTGACCTAGAGAACCGAGGAACATCGGTGTGGTGTGACACATCCCTCGGTTCGCCAAACACAAACGACTTGTACCTGGTGAGCGCCTACCAATCCACAACCCCCATAGTTCTAAACAACCTGAACTCCGCGGTTCCTGTGAGCTCCTACATAATGCCAGCCTCAGCCAACATCTACAACAACGCCTATGTTGCTCGGTACAAAAACGAGTACTATGTCTCCTCCAACTACGATTACAACATCCCTGTCATCTATGCGGGCCAGGGCAGCAACGTGGGGATTGGAACCTCCTTTGTGCCCTATGGAACCTCCCTGAAGGTGGAGGGGAACGAGCTTGTCACGGGCACGCTGACGGCCTCCAACCTGAACTTCCTAGGAAACCTCTACCAGAACGGAGAGCTCTACATAGGGAGCCAATGGACGACCTCGGGCTGCAACATATACTACGCCGCGGGGAGTGTGGGGATGGGCAAGGACCCCGACGCGGAGCTATACACGGTGGATGTGGTGGGGAACATCAATTTCACGGGGAACATTTACCAGAACGGTGTCTTGTACCCATTCGGGGCGGGGGGCTATGGGGATGGCAGCAACGCCTCCAACATATGGGTCCGCTCCTCCAACGTGCTGGGTGTCATCCCTGCGGGTGCGGGCATCGTGTCCTACTCTCCCACCTCCAATGCCATCTTCCGGCACAGCGACAACAATGTGGATTTTGCCTTTGACCTCGGTTTCTCCATAACCACGGGTTCTGGCGGCACGGGAGACTACAAGCTCCTGGTGCCCTTTGTGGTGGACACGAGCTACTACCTCAACAACACCATCATTGGGTCGGCGATGTGCCTGGTAAAGACAGGGGGCCTTTCTAACTACTTCCCACTCACCATACGGAGCCCCATTGGAGCAAACCAGTCCAATGTGGTGATACGGCTCATGAACGGCACAACGGAGACGTCTCTTGCCACCCTAGCATCCGGCACGGACGTCCAGGTATCCGGCATGTTTAGCTATGTCTCTACAAGCATCCTGCCCAGCATAGGATTGGGTGGCGGTGGTGGTGGGCGTACATGGCTGGAGGTGGTGGGCGGGATGTACAACAGCAACCTTGCCGGGAATGTGGGGATTGGCACCACAAGGCCGCGCTACAAACTGGATGTGGCGGGGAGCATCAACTTTACCAGCAACATGTACCAAAAGGACAAGCTGATAGATCTCACAGGGATAGAGCTAGTGCGGAGCAACCTGGACAAGATAAACCCGTGGGTTCGTGCCTCTAATCTTCCAAGGATACTGCTCCCAAGCCCTGGAACATTCTCCTATTCATCCGCCTCCAACGCGATGTACCGCCACATAGACAATGACGTGGAGTACTCGTTCTGTCTGGAGGGCACGGTTGCACAGGCGTCCGGGGCGGGTGATTACACCATCTCTCTTCCGGTACCGATCCATCTAGGCATGTATGCTTCCAACTGCATCATTGCGAACCTATGGTCACGAGTGAGCTCTGGGTCTTTGGTGAACTACATCCCTATATCTGTCAGCACACTTGGGGTGGGCGAGAGCAACGCCCTGGCGGTACGGTTCGTGAATGGGACCACGGAAACCCCCTTGTCCATATTGTCGGCTGGCACGTCCCTCCAACTGAGCGGCACCATAGACTATGTTAGCACGGTGTACCCCCGCAGCGGCATATTCCTGTCCAATGTGTGCTACCAGGACGATGACGGGCATGTCGGGTTTAACACACTTGGGCCCCTCCGCGGGCAGGTGGATATCGTAGGGAACAGCAACGAGACATTGCCCGCCCTTTATGTGGAGCAGGCTGGGATAAACAGCAATGCGCTCTATGTAGCAGGCAGGCAGGAGGTAACAGGAGACCTGATTGTGAGCGGGAACGTGGGGATTGGCACCACCCTCCCCGCCTCCAAACTAGATGTTTATGGAAATTTGATCGTTAGTAACAATGTTGGTATTGGTACTACCATACCAACTGCATTATTAGAGATTGCGGCAGGGACAAGTACAGTCGCCCCTTTGTTGCTAAAGTCTGGAACAAACCTAGGGACAGCAAGAGCAGGCGCTATCGAGTACGACGGAACTAAAATATATGGAACCATCGATACAACAAGTGGAAGAGGTTATGTCCCCACATACAATGTATTGCGCTTGACTGGGGATGGTTCTCTTATTAGCGGTACAACATCTCCTGGAACTAGTTTCTTTGGTACAACAAGCGCAATAAATCTTGCAGCATCAGGCATTTATGAGATAGAGGCCTATTGCTACTTTACAAAAAATACAGCAGGCACTGTAACGGTAACACTAAACACATCTTTAGCAGTACAAAATCTTAGTGGCACACTTGATTATGGCGCCGGTGCTGGTGGAACGCCAACAGGTGCTGCAAACAGGATTTCATTGTATAATAGTACAACAACAGCAAATGCATTTGCTGCATCTGTATCTCTCACAACAAATGTAAAACACGCATTCATAATCAGAGCAATAGTAGAAGCGAATGCTTCTGCATCAACCCTCTCTATTAATGTACATAACAGCACCGGTTCCATGACGCCATTAAGAACCAGTTACTATAAAGTAAATCGCTTACCGTCTGGTAATTCAGGTATATATTCTTGATTCATACATGTTATGTTATGTTATATGTAATTGTGTTACAGTTTCAACAGTTTCAACGGTTTAAAGCTAATCACACTTATTTTTAGTATCGCGGATAGATTACATTTTCTATCCATTTAGCAGAGGCAAAGACTAAACCAATCAGCACAAAATGAGCAGGCCTGTTCCAAACACAACATTGGGTGGGTACCGACCAAACCAGGTAAAGATAAACAGCATTGGGATTGGGATAGATGACCCTACACTGGATGCCCTCAACCTGAACAGCTCCCAGTTCATGGTGGTAGGAGGTCAAGCTAATGAAGTTTTTAATATGGTTGTGGACAGTGAGGGTGTGATTATCAACTCCTCCATCCCAAACCGTGCTATCTATTCACAATCTAACAATGAGTATGCGCTTTTCGTGGACGGCAACATCTACGTGAGCGGCAAGGTGGACACATCCGCAGGCACGCTGAGCAACATCGCGGGGGGCGGGGGCGGCGGGGCATTTGCGTGTAATTATTGGATGCCTGTGCGACGTGACATCCCCAGTTCTACAAATATCTTTTATGATGGGCGCATCAACGTGGCCAACGAGAGCCAGAGCCGCAGCAACACGTACCGTGTCAATATAACAGACAACGCGAACTATACTATCAATAATGCGCAGCTGGCCATCAAGAACCAGGTGGGCTCCACGGCACGCGCCGCCATCCTAGGCTACTCCAACCTGTCCCCTATGGTGTTCAACACAAACCGTGTCCCTATAGAATTCCACGCCGGGCGCACACAGACCTATTTTGACAGCGTGTATTACTACGATGGGCAGTACCGCAACCTTCCCAAATACACATCCAACACGAACGCCCCTC
>Ga0129333_10002133_pt1 | contig 18287 bp, 21 predicted proteins | sample CPB6_08_DNA_FD_94474 | JGI IMG/M metagenome (GOLD analysis project Ga0129333, IMG submission 94474) | Freshwater to marine salinity gradient microbial communities from Chesapeake Bay, USA - CPBay_Sum_0.6_0.8_DNA | ecosystem: Environmental > Aquatic > Marine > Coastal | place: USA: Chesapeake...
AAGTATAGGAAAGGCAAATATTGCAGCTTTTAGTTTAGATGAGTTAAAAGCTTTTTACCAGCAATTAACCAAAATAAAAGAGGAAACAGACAAAGTAGGTAGTTCTTCAACTTCAACCGCACAAAAATTTAACACACTACAATATTCAATAAATAATATTACACGAGAAATGCCAGCGTTTGCAAATTCAGTGCAAACTGGTTTTATGGCGATTTCAAATAATATTCCAGCGGTTATTGATGAAGTAACCAAATTAAGAAAAGCAAACGTAGAATTAGCAGCTTCAGGACAACCGACAAATTCGGTATTTAAAACTTTATTAGGTTCAATATTTAGCTGGGGTACTGCTTTATCTGTAGGAGTAACTTTATTAACCTTATACGGAAAAGAATTAGTAAATTTTATTAGCGGTTTCTTTAGTGCTTCAGAAGCTATCGAGATGAGCGAAAAAGCGTTAGAAGAATACAACAAAATATTAAACGAAAGCGTAAACGCTACTAATGATTATGTAAAAGCAAGAAATGCAAATGTTCAAGAAATACTGGTAGGAGAGGGTAAAATAACAGATGCACAATCAGCTTCATTAAAAGCTTATGAAGATTATCAATCTAATTTAGAAAAAGCAGAGGGGCGTTATGCAAGCGCAAGAAAAATAGCATTACAAGAATTTAAGTTTGAGGAAGACCAAAAAGGACAATTAGTAAATAAAGGATATTTTAATTTAGAAGCAAGAAGAAAAGCGTTATTTGCAAAAGAAGAAGAATTAGGTAGATTATTAGTTGAAGAAAGAAAAACCGCATTAGAATTATTAGAGACTGAAAACGAAAAAATAGGCAAAGCAGAATTAGCAAGGATAGATAAGGAAAACGAGGAAAAAGCGAAGAAAGCAAAGAAAGCAAAAGACGAACAAAATAAACTTTGGGAACAAGCATTAAAAGAATTAGACGCTATTTCAAGAGAGGGTGCAGCCGCAGCCGAAAGAGATTTTAAAGAAAGATTAAAGAAAGAAACAGATACAAGATTAAACGCACAAAAAGTAGCTATATTAAAAACAGAAGAAGGAACGCAGGAAAGATTAAATGCAGAAATAAAAGCTATTGAAGAAGAAGCAAGAATAAAAAAACTAAATGCACATTTATCAGCAGATGAAGTATTTATTATAGAAAAGGAAGCCGAAAATAAAATACAAGATTTAAGAGAAAAATATCAGAAAGACCAAATTAAAGCATTAGAAGAAGATTTAAAACGTAGGGAAGAATTAGCCGACCAAGAATTAAAAGCATTAGAAGACGCTGAAAAAAAGAAATTAGAAATTAGAAATGCTGGAATACAAGCCGCTTTAGACGTAGCCGGAAATGTTTCAAACGCAATATTTACTATTGAAAATCAAAACGCTACAGATAGATACAATCGTAGATTAAAACAATTAGAAGAAGAAAAGAATGCAGAATTAAGCAGTAAAAATTTAACTGAAAAACAAAAGATAAATATTGAAAAGCGTTTTGCTCAAGAAACCGAACAACTACAGAAGCAAGAATTTGAAAGACAAAAGAACTTTAAAATAGCGCAAGCCATTATTAATACCGCTTTAGCAGTTACAAACGCTTTAGCTACTGGTGTACCGCCTTTTAACGTAATTCAAGCAATAGCAATAGGCGCACAAGGGGCGGCACAAATAGCAATAATAGAGAATGAAAAGTTTGCAAAAGGTGGTTTAATTGGCGGAAAATTACATTCAGAGGGCGGAACAGTTATTGAAGCGGAGAAAGACGAATATGTAATTAACCGAAAAGATACAATGAAAAATTTAGAGTTAATCGAAAGTATTAATTCTGGAAAAGCAGACCAATATATTTACAAGAATTACGTTCTTCCTGCTATAATAGGACAGAAAGAAGCTAAAGCAAAAGAAAGCGGTATATTCGCAGGAATAATGGATAATATGGCTTTAAATGGCAAAATGTTTGACGATTATTATTTACGCAAAGCGATTGAAAAGTCAGGGAAAGAAAATGCTATAATGATAGTAAAAGGATTGAAAGAAAACACTACTTTAAAGAATACAAGACAATTCTAAAATGGCTTATATTCAGGTTTATTTAGATAATACATTACTTTCAGAACCGCCTATTAACTGGGAAGATTTCGAAGAAGTAATAGAGCGTGATAAAGAAATAAGGGGTTTGTTACCAAAATACCCTACACGAATGATATTTACTGGAGACGGTTACGATTATTTAAGACAAACCTATGAAGATAACGGTTATTGTTCGGTAGTAGATATATTGATAAATATTAGTTGTGACGAAGACGGTAATTTTGAAGAATACTTTAAAGGGAAAATATTTATTTCTACTTGTACTTTTAATTTAAGTAAATGTAGCGTAGAAACAGAAGTAAGCGATAATAACTATGCAGCTTCGATTTACGCTAACAAAAATATCAAAGCTAACTTTCAAGCACCGAAAAGCAAAAACGGAGTAAGTATAACCGCACCGCCTTTAATTGGAATTTACCCTCATAATTGCGCAGACGGAACTTATTACACTTCGTATCGCTATGGTTACAATATATTAGATGCTTTTGAATATTTAATAGCTTTTATGTCTGACGGACAAATAGACTTCATTTCAAGTTATTTTAGTTCGTTTACTACTACCGGAAGTATGATGATTATGCGAGGTAGACAATTACGTTTATATGACGCTGGAAGCTTTGATGTTAATATTTCTTTTCAGGAACTATTTATAGAAATAAATAAAAAGTTTAACATATCTTTTGCTATGGAACTTCAGGCAAATGGTAGGTGGAGAATGAGAATAGAAAACGAAGCATACTTTTATCAAACTGGAATAGCGTTTAAGAAAAGATATATTCAAGACTTAAAACAATTCTTTAACGGACAACTTTTATATTCTCAAATAAATATAGGTAGTTCAATAACAGTAGATGACCCTGACAATTTTTGTTTACCTAAAATACAAAGTTTAACATTTGTAGAAGAAAATTATTATTTGCAGTCAATATGTAATAACGATAACGAATTAGATTTAGTTTCTGATTTTATTATTGATAGTAACGTATTCCAAGACATACTACAAAATAATAATGACGATTATGATAACGATATTTGTTTAATTCAATACGATAGTGCTACTTCTCAAAGCGTTCAGTTCGATATTACTTCTACAATGGCTATTTATAATGAGCAGTTATTAAATTATAAAGTAATTGAAAGGTGGAATGTAGGAAGCGCAGTAGCTAAATATACTTCAGACGGAAACGATAATATAGTTGTAGAAAAAACAGATAATTTAAACCCAGTTCCAAACCCTATTGTTGGACCTATAATAGCCGGAAACCAAACATTAGGACCATTACTATATCAAACAGAAATAATAGACCCAAATAATAACTGGACAAGTCAAAATAGATATACAAGTCCAGCAGACGGGGTTTATTCTTTTGGAAGTAATTTTTATATAGCAGTTACTACAAATCCAGATACTCCCGGTTGTTTCTTTAATTTATTTTCTGGAGTACAAGTAACATTTAGCGTTTATTTACGTGTTTATGACGTTTCAAATGTTTTAGACGCTACTTATTTAATGGGTTATGCTAATTTTACTGATATAAATTATCAAATAGGTAATTGTATTAGTCCGGCTTATAATCGAGTAAGAGACGTTTCAACTGCAAGCGGTTATTCAATACAAGGCGGTCAAAATTGGATATTAAATAATGGTGCTACAGTTAGATTAGACGGTTTTGCTGAAAATGTAGTAATGCCAGCTGGATATTATGCTCAAGTAGAATTATATGTATGGTATAAAGCAGACGATTTCGGTACAATTACTTTTGATGCTGGTTTAAATTCACGATTATATACTACATTTATTTTAAATGGCGGTGGTTTAATTAAAGAAGCAGACGAACCAGATTATAAAGTTTCTAATTATTTGTTTGATTATCCAATATCAACAAAAGAATGGAGCGATTTAAAATCTAATATGGCAAATCAAATAGCAATAGGTGTAGACCATAACGCTACAATTAATACGTGGGTTCAGAAAGTAAGCAGAAAGTTAAAAGACGGACAAGGCAAATTTGAACTTGTATCTAATAAAAACAATACTTAAAAATGGCGCATAATTTTATAAAAAATCAACCATTCGTATTTAATCACAATAACGAATTTTGCGGTACAGAACAAAAGGAAGTTTGTTTACTTACAGAGGGAACAGACCTTTTATCTTTTCAATCTGTTTTAACACCGCAAGGAAATATATTATACAATCCTACATTTAATTTAGGAACTAATTTAATAAACGATAGCGGTTTTGATTACTGTGCTTCAAGTTGGACATTTACTGGCGGTTGGGGTTGTGGTTTCTTTAATGCTACAAAAGCTGCTGGAGGTGCAGCTGGTTATTGTCAGCAGTTAGGTTATAATTTTAGTTCAGGCGGTTATATAATAAAAATAACTGTTTTAAGTTTAGGTGCTGGTGACTCTGTAGATTTATACATAGGTAACGATAATGTAGCTACAATAGGCGCAAACGGAACACAAACTATTCACGTAGAAAGTGCTAATGGTGGAAATGGTTTTAAAATTTATGCAGACGTAGGAACTTCTGTAGTAGTAGATAATGTAGAAGTATATTACATTGGCTGGCAGTATTTAAACGGTAGCGGTTGGGATATAGATAATGGAAAAGCTTGCCATACTTCTGGAACTGCTGGTACTTTAGACCAGTATTTATTAAGTCCAGATACTTTATATCAAGTTAGGCTAACAATAAGCGGTAGAACAACTGGAAGCATTACTGTTATTTTAGGTAATAATGCTTATAGTGAAATATTTACTAATAATGGAACTTATGTTATATATGGTAATAGCGGTTCAACTTATCCAGCAATATTAAACGATACTAAATTTACTATAAGTGCTTCAACAGATTTTGACGGTTGTATAGATAATTGTTACGTGGCAGAAGTTTGCAATAATGTACGTGTATCAATATTTGATTTAGACGATAATTTTGTTATGGAAATACCGCAAACGTCTATAAATATAGAAAACCAAATAGTTAATTTAAGTACAACTCCAGACAATTTAAAATTAGACGAGGGGTGTTATAGATTAAAAGTTGTAAACCCTTGTTCAGCTGACGGAGAGCAAATGATATTAAACTGGAATTTTGCACAAACTAACGGAGTAACGGCTGATTATTGGCAATACCAAGACTTATATAATAACACTTCTACTGTAATTGTAGGTGGGGGAAATAATTTTACATTAATAGCACAATTTAGCGGAAGTGATGTCTATACATTACAAAATGCCGGACCAACAACAATGGTAGTAGGAAAGAAATATAAATTTTCCTATCAAATTGCTGCTAATGGTAATAATACTCAAATACAAGTAACAATAGATGGAAATATATATAATCATAATGGCAGTTTCGGACCAACAGTACATTCTCAAATATTTATAGCGCAAAATACAAGTTCAATAATAGAATTTGAAGTTACAGGAGACTCAAATTCTGATTTTTATATAGATTATGCTTCATTAGTATTAATGCCAGAAGATTATACCTATGTTTATGAAAGTAATTGCTTTAATTTCAAGGAAACTCACGAATGCACGAAATTATTTACGTGGACGGATACAAAAAATGGTTATGGCTTTTATTACGGACAAAATCCAATAACCTTTAATTTACGTTTATTAAGCGAATACAGACGTGAAAAATACGTTCAGAATGTAACTAATTTTGACGATACTACTTATAAGACACGAACAATATTTGCAACCAATCGTGAATATAAAGAAGTTAATATAGATAGCTACCCTATTACAATTCATAGGTGTATAGCAATAGCAAGGCTGCATAAAACATTTACTATTGACGGAGTAATAAGTTATCCAGAAATAGTAGATTACGAACCACAATGGTTAGACTTCAGCAAAAAATTTGCACAGGCAAGGTTTTTTATTTATCAATCTACAGAACAGTTTAATGATTGCGGAACTGACTTTACTGCAGACCAAAATTATTTAATAGACCCAGAAACTGGAGATTGCGTAATAAGTTTAGAATAATTGCTATATTTATAACAAAAAAATGGCAAAGAAAAAAAAGGTAATAACAGAAAATACAGAAGAAACAAAAGGTGTTTTAATACTTGCTTTAGGACATCCGTATTATGGAAGAATGGCAGCGCAATTAGCTATGTCAATTAAAGCAAGTTCGCCAAATATTAATATTACCGTAGTTAAATCTGGAATATCTTTAAATCATTTAAACAATGATTATCTTAAATTCTTTGATAATATAATTGAATGTCCAAAAGAATATTACACTAATAGCAAAGGCTTTGAAGATTATTTAAAAGCTAAACTGCATATTTACGATTTATCGCCTTATGAAAAAACTATTTATTTAGACGCAGATATGGTTTGGGTAAATAGAGATATAGAAGAATTATTTTATAATTTAAACGAAGTAGAATTTACAATACAGAACAGAGGTGCTTTTGAATTAGGTAATGGCGAACTGGATAAAAGTATTTCGTGGTGGTGTAATGTAAATGACATTCTTCCGGCTTATAATTTAAATAAAGGAACTTATTTTAGTTTATCAAGTGAATTCATTTACATAAAAAGGGCAGACAATGTAAAAAAATATTTTGAGAAATGCAAGTGGGTTTACAATAATATGAAAGTAAATTACCTTAAATTTGCAAATGGAATTCCAGACGAAATAATATTTTCAATAGCTATGATATTAGAGGACTTTTACCCTCATAAAACATACTTTGTGCCTATTTACTGGGAACAAGCAGAAAAAAGAAGATTAATAGGTTTGGAATTAAGTAATTTATTTTATGCTTATAGTTTAGGCGGTAAAATAGTAGGAGACAGAGAAAAGAAAATATATAATGATTTAGTGCAAAAATACTGCAATCAAAATGGCTTAAAGCATTATTTCCAAGCTAAAGATAAAATGCTTTGGCTACCAGAAAGACAAGTAATATAATGCAAAAATGAAAATCGAAGTTACTCCAGAATTAGTATTTAGTTACATTAAAAACAATAAGCAAAGGCACGCAGCTTATTATGAAACAGTCGATATAGCAGACCATTTAAAGTTTCATATTGACGGTTATAGGTTTGATATGAATAAAGGTTACACGCAGCGTGAAAACCCTTATTTTAATAAGCTTATTGATACAATGCGACCGTCTGAAAGCGATACAATAAAGACGTATCGCAGAAGCATATATATAGGCAAAACAAAATCGCCTACAAACAAAGTAATAAATTCATTAAAGAAAATAGTTAAATCGCCTGAATGGGATATTTCGTTTGATAAAAGTTTATACCCTCCAGTTATAAAAGAAGATGAAACATTAGAGTATTATACAGAAAAGAAATACCCTATGTTTAATTCAGTTGAAAACTGGGCGATAAATTATTTATTAAAAGAAAACATTTCAGACCCAAACGGAATAGTTTGTATTATGCCTATTGATTATGAAGTAGAAGCTACTGAATACGTTAAACCAGTAGCTTTATTTATTCCGTCAGTAGACGTTTACGAGTACAAAGCGGATAAACTTTTAGTATTCAAATCGCATAAAATAAGCGAATATAGAAGTAATGACGGAAAAGTAGTTTATAAAGAAAACGTAATAGTTACAATAAACGAGAATGAAATTTGGGAGAGTAGAAAACTAAACACAAAAGGCGACTGGAGTTTAGATTTAGTTTACGTTCACGATTTAGGCAAATTACCAGCGTTTCGTTCAGGCGGTCAATATAAAACAATAATAGACGGAAGTCCTATTTATGTTTCAATGATTGACGGAATGCTTAATGGTTTAGATACCGCAGCAAGAGAATGTTCTGATTTAGACGCTGAAGTAGTACAACATATTTATTCTACAATGTGGTATTATTCAGGTCAAGAATGTTCTACTTGTAACGGAACTGGAAAAGTATTAATACAAGGTAAGCAATCAGTTTGCGGAAGTTGTAGCGGTGAGGGAGTATTGAAAAAATCGCCTTTTAAAGATTTAGTAGTTAAAAGTCCTAACATTGGAGAGCAACAAGTTCCAACACCTCCAGCTGGTTATATAATTAAACCTACAGACATAGTTAAAATACAAGACGAAAGAATACAAAAGCATATTTATGACGCTTTAAGTTCAATCAATATGGAGTTTTTAACTAATGCACCAGCAAATCAAAGCGGAGTAGCAAAGGCATACGATAGAGACGAATTAAATAACTTTGTTTACGGAGTAGCTTATCACTTTGTTGAAATACTTAATAGAGTATTTTACTTTATTAATGAATATCGCTACAAATTAATAGTTCCAGACGAAAAATTACGTGAACAAATGCTTCCAGAAATATACGTTCCAGAAACATTTGATTTATTAACCGCTAACTTGCTTATGGAAGAAATAAGCAAAGCAAGAAATAGTAAACAAAGCATTTTAGTAATTAATGAACTGGAAAAAGAATACGCAGAAAAAGCATTTCCGGATGATGATTACATTACTGATAAAATGGAAGTAATAAATAAAATTGACCCTTTTATTGGACTTACTATTGCTGAAAAGAACGATTTATTAGTTAGCGGTGGAATTCAGAAAATAGATTTTATCGTTTCAGTATATATTTATGACTTCATAGAACAAGCTATAAACGCAAATCCTGACTTTTACGAGTGGGAATATGCAAAGCAAAGGGAAATAATATACAAAATGGCAAACGATAAATTAAACGCTACACAAAGCGAAATAAAAGCCATAATGGATAATAGCGGTCAGTAATGGCAAAAACTCCAGACGAAATACTAAAAGAGTTATTTGATACTATTGATACTTCAATAGAAAAAATAACTGATAAAGCAGATGCACAACAAAAATCAATTTTACGAGAAGTAGAATTATTGATAAAAGATTTATCGTTAGACGAAAACGGAAATATAAAATCTACAATCGGTAATTTAAAATTGATTAATAAGATTAACGCAAAGCTAGAAAAGGTTATTTTAACGCCTGAATACAAAAAATCAGTTAGCGACTTTGTTAAATCATTTACAGAAGTAGAAGAATTGCAAAATAGATATTACAGAGACGTTTTTAATGAGTTTGAAGTACCTAAAACAAGCCAAGAATTAAAAGAATTAACTATACAAGCTACGATAAAAGATTTAACGGAGTCAGGTTTAAATTCTAATGTATCAAACGCTATAAGCAATTTAATATCGTCTAATATAAAGGGAAAGCAAAGTTATGCAAGTTTAAGAACCCAGTTAAAAGATTACATATTAGGAACAAAAGAAAAGAACGGAAGATTATTAAGCTACGTTAATCAAATTACTTCTGATAGTTTAAATACTTATTCAGCAGAATACGATAAAATAATTACAGACGTTATTCAGCCACAATGGTTTAAATATGTAGGTTCAATTATATTAGATAGCAGACCTTTTTGTAAAGCGGTAGTAGACAAAAAGTGGGTTCACAAAAGCGAATTAGGTGCTTTAAGCAGGGGCGAAGTAGACGGGAAGCAAGTAAGTACGCAAGGTTTTAAACCGAATACTGATAAAGAAAATATTATTATTAATCGTGGCGGTTGGAATTGCAGACATAAATTTGTTGCAGTAAGTGATGAAGTAGTTCCAGATAAATTAAAAGAAAAGTTTGAAGATAAAAATATTGTAACTGACAATGAATATAAATTAGCAGAAGGTAAAGACTGGTACGATAATAGATTATATAAAGGCGATAATAATGCCAAAACATTAAATTCTTATACAGAAAGAGGTTATCAAATAAATTATAACATAAGAGATAATATGTTAGATCAATATGATAAACAGTATATAAAAAATTTAGATAAAGCATTAAATAATTTAGAAATAGAAAAAATACAAAATCTTTATAGAGGGGCAAATCTTAATGTAAATGAATTTAATAATATTAATATAAATTCTGTTATTACTTTTGACGGTTATACAAGTACAACAAAAAATAAAGAAATTTTAGGAAAGTTTAGTACAAAAGGTGGTGTTTCAAATGATAAAAAACCTACTATATTTAAAATTATAAGTCATAAATCTGGAAGAAGTATTGAAGATTATTCTTATATAAAATCAGAGCAAGAGGTTTTATTTGGTAGAAATACAAAATGGAAAGTAATTAATATTGAAGATAACGTAGTAACTATAGAAGAAATATAAAATGGCAAAAAATAATCAATTTAAAAACTTAATTAATAAGTTTGAAAGTTCAGAATTAAAAATAGTCAGTAATTCTAAAAATAAAATAAATCAAAATAAAAATTTGAAGATAAAAAATAAATAATAACCTTTGTATTATGGCAAAAAAATATAAAACACCAATTTGGCAAAGAGCAGCCGGACAAGACAAAGAGAAAGGCGGTTTAAATAGAAAAGGCGTTGAAGCATATAATAAAGCCAATCCCGGTGCTAATTTAAAAATGGCAGTTACAAAAGCACCAAGTAAATTAAAAAAAGGCGGTGAAGCAGATAAACGAAGAAATTCATTCTGTGCAAGAATGGAAGGTATGAAAGATAAATTGACTTCGCCTAAAACCGCAAAAGACCCAGAAAGCAGAATAAACAAAGCATTGCGTAAATGGAATTGTTAACCCTTAAAACTAAATAAAATGCCGTTAAAATCAGGAAAATCGCAGAAAACAATTAGTAGAAACATTTCTTACGAAATGAAGAAACACCCAGAAATGAAGCCAAAACAAGCCGTTGCTATTGCACTATCAAAAGCAGGAAAGAGCAAACCTAAAATGGCAAAAGCAAAGAAAAAATGAATAACGCTTTAATCAAATTAGCGTACAAACCGATTAACAGAAGTCAAAAGCGAGAAGCGTTAAAGGAAAAGAAAAAAATTCTGGAAATGCTTCTCACTATTGAACTTAATTTTACAGATCAATTATTTCAAGATAGTTACGATTATTTAGAATTGTATAATTATTATTTGGAGTTATATTATTTAACTGCTCAAAAAATAGTTATAGAGCAAAAGCCAATATTCTTTAAACCGAACTTTTACTATTTTGAAACACAATACAAACCGAGTGAAAATATTAATAAAATATCCAACACGAAGCAGACCGCAGAAGTTTTTGGAAACGCTGAATAAAATTAATTCACTTTCAGCAGATTTATCAAACATACATTTATTAGTTAGTTATGACGCAGACGATAATACAATGTCTGTTAAAGTAATTAATGAAGCTAAAAAATATTTTCACAATGGAGAATTTATAAAAGGACTTTCAGCAAATAAAATACACGCTTGTAATAGAGATATTACTACAACTAAATACAAGTGGGATATATTGGTTTTAATGTCTGACGATATGGAAGTTCAAGTTAGAAACTGGGATAATGTTTTACGTGAAGAAATGAAAAAACATTTTCCAGATAAAGATGGAGTACTTTGGTTTAATGACGGATATACTGGAAACAAACTAAATACAATGTGTATTTTAGGAAAAAAATATTATGACCGATTTAATTATATATATCACCCTGAATACGCTTCTTTATGGTGCGATAATGAATTTATGGAAGTAGCTAATAAATTAAATAAACAAAAGTATTTCGATAAAATATTATTTAAGCACGAACACCCAGCAAATAATAAAACTAAATCAGACCAGCTTTTAAAACATAACGAAACATTTTATTCAAAGGATAAAGAAACATATTTAAAACGTAAAGCAAATAATTTTAATTTATGACCTTATCAATATTAATTCCTACGCTTACCGAAAGAATTGTTTATTTAGATAGACTTCTAAAACAAATAAATAAACAAATTCAGCTTATCAATGCAAAAGATAAAGTACAAATATTAATTAATTCAGATAGTAGGGAAAAGACAACTGGACAAAAAAGAAACGAACTACTACAACAAGCCAAAGGCGATTACGTTTGGTTTATTGATGATGATGACGAATTATATCCCGGTGCTATTAATGCAGTTTTAGAAGCAGCTAAAAAAAAGCCTGACTGTATGGCTATAAACGGAACTATGACAACAAACGGAAGAAATGAAGAACGCTGGTTTATTGCTATAAATAATACTTATGAAAAAAGAAACGGTATTTATTATCGTTACCCAAACCATATAACACCAATAAAACGAGAATTAGCGAATAAAATAAAGTTTCCGAATAAAACTTTAGGAGAAGATTTTGATTACGCTACTGCGCTTAAAAAAGCTAAATTATTAAAAAAGGAAGAAGTTATAAGATTACCAGTTTATCATTACCAATACCGCAGAAAATGAATTACAGTCAGAATAACGAACAAGAATTAATATTTAAGTATTTTAAAGGGTTTAAAGGAACTTTATTAGATTTAGGTGCTAACGATGGAATAACACTTTCAAATTCATTTGCAGCAATAAATAAAGGCTGGAAAGGTATTTTAGTAGAAGCCAGTCCAAAAACATTTTTAGAGTTAGAAAAAACGCATAAAAACAATAAAGATATTCAGTTACTAAACGTAGCAGTTGGAATGTTTAATGAAAAAATAATTTTTTATGAAAGCGGTACATTATTAAAAAAAGGCGATAGAAGTTTAGTATCTACAATAGTTGAAGAAGAATTAAAACGTTGGAGCGGAATACAATTTAATAAAATTGAAGTTGATTGCTATAACTTTAAAACATTATACGAAAAGTTTAACTATAAAACATTTGATTTAATTAGTATTGACGTGGAGGGTATGGACTATAAAGTATTAACCCAAATGAACCTTACAGAATTAGGTTGTAAAATGCTTATAGTTGAGTTTAACGGAAAGAACGAAGCAGATTATATATCTTATGTCAAAAAGCATAATATGAAGCTATACGCAAAGAATTTAGAGAATTTAATATTCGTAGTATAGTTATTTTCCTAAAATTAATTTATTGATTGCATCTGGAATAGAAATGTAACGGTTTTTTTCTTTCATTTCCTTTAACTGCCTTTGCAATACTTTTTCTTTTACTTCACCGCAAAGCTTTATTTGAGTGGTAGTACATTCGTGAGGTAGTTTTCTTATTCCTGACATTGTATTTATTTATTTATTACTTTTCTAATTCTATAAAATAATTCTTCTAATTCTTCAACTTTGTCAATAGACCAATTTTCTGTTTTAAGAATAAAAAAACAATCTTTATCATTATCAATACCTAAAGAACTTTCGCATTCAATAGTTAAAAATTCTGTAAAATTTGAACCTGCATTACAATTACCGTCTTGCGAAAAATCAAATTTCATTTTTTCTAATTTAGGTTTTTCCATTGTTTTGTTAATTATTATAATTATAACAAAAATAATATTTTAAACGATATGCAGATTATATTTAAAATTAAATTTGTTACAAAATTATTAAAATGGCTACAATAATAGCAACACTAAATAACGGAACATTCTTTGAATTTCCTGAAGAAAATATGTCAAATGTCCGTAGAATGTTAGGACATCAAATTGTTTCTTTTGATTATAAAGCAGAGCCGGAAGACGTTGATTATAGCGAAGTAGAGCAAGAAGAAAAATTAGAAGAAGTAAAGACCGAAAAAAGAGGTCGCAAAAAAAAAGTAACCAATTAAATTAAGTAAATATGGCAAATTTAGCTGAAACGCTAACTGCATTATTCGAAAATGTCGGGTTGGGTAACGATAACCCAGCTATTATAGAAATGCAAAAAAAACTGGCAGCAACAGAAGTAGACGATACATTTGTTTCTAAAGTAAACGAATTTAAAAGTAGACTTACGATTGAAGCTGCAAAAAATAACCAGATTTAAAAAAGCATTTTACTGCAACAGTTTTAAATGGTTTAGATACTGAATTATCTAACACTATGAACGAACTGGAACTTGCTGAAGAAATAAAGCAAGAACTATTAGCAGAAAAAAATTCTTATAAGCGTTCTTCTTTATTAGCGAAGAAAGTTAAAGATTTAGAAGCTGCGAAAGTTGGAGCGAACAAAGGCGATAAAGCAGAAATGCAAAAACAAATTGACACTTTAAATCAACAAATACTTGCTGAAAAAACTAATGCTATAAACGCAGTAAAAGCTAAAGAAAGCGAGTATAACGATAGATTTAAAGGTATGTTAATGAATCAGTTTTTAAGTAGTAAACCTATTGTAGAATTTGCTAAAGACGAAAGTTATTTATTAGCAAAAACTAAAATAGTAAACGAATTAAAAGCAAAGGGTTATAATGTTAATTTAGATAATGACAATTTAAGATTAACTAATACAGACGGAAGCGACGTGTACGTAGAAAACAAGAAAATTGATTTCAATACATTTGCTGAAAGCGTTTTAGCTAATAATAAGCTTATTGTTACCGCAGCCGCTCCAGGCGGTAGCAATCCAAAACCAAATAATCCATTACCAGCTAATAACAATAACAAAGTGAACACAAGTAAGTTTTCAGCTGCTATGGATAATTTGTTAAACGAAGTACAATAATTTAAAAATAAAAGAAAATGTCAGTAACATTAGGACAAGGCTTTAGACCTTATTTATTAAGAGCAGCAAACTCTATTTTTGGAGACGCTGCATATCCCGGTTATAAATTAGACCCACAAGGGTTTTTAAACCTTTTGCAATCGCAAAACAAACCGCAAGTATTAAAGCTAAATAACACTGCTGGACATAAGAACACAGTTCAGGTTTCTTACAAGCAAAGATTTACAAAAGACTTCACAGATACTTCAAAATCTTGTGACGTTACTTCTGTACTTTCACGTCAAGAAGCTTCTGTAGATTTATCTTCTACACGTCAAATCGCTATTTATTTAGCTGACGAGACAGTTGCACAATTTGAGGACGAAGCTTCAAGAACAGTAGCAGTAGGACAACCAGCTGGAGAAATTGCAGCAGAATTGTTAGATAACATTCTTCACGCTGCTAACGCAATTCTTCAAGGTGTTAATGACGATTTATTGACTTTGGCAGTTGCAGCAATCGGTAAAAATAGAGTAACTGGTTCAGCAGCTTCAAAAACTGTAAACTTCCCTTTGAATACTACTAACTTACCTTTGAACGCTGGAATGAATGAAATTCTTTCAGACTATAAGATAAACGGTGGTAAAGGAAGACCGCAAATTATCGGTTCTGGTTTATTCCACAACTTTATGCTTATGCAAGCTGCTAAAGGTATGGACCAGTCAGGTTTGGATACTAAAATTCAAGCAGTTGGTGCTGATTTTTATCACGATTTATCTGCTTCAACTATTTTAGGTTCTAATCAAGTTATCGCATACGAACCAAACGCAGTACAAATCGTAGAGTATATGGAATATACTGGTTTCAAAGCTGGTGTTAAACCTGGAGCGTCTGTATTCGGTACTATTGCTTTACCTATGGCAGTAGGAATGGAAGTTGTTCCGGTTATGTTTGACTGGCAGTTAAAATATAGCGATTGTCCAGTTTCTTTAACTGACCAATACTATGGAACTACTTTGAACTTGCAAAAAGGTTATAACTTTATCCTTTCTAAACAATGCGGTTTATTTACTATTCCAGCAGATGCTTATAGAGGAACAGACCCTTTAAGTGGTAACAGAGGTTCGCTTCGTTACACTATAACAAACACATAGTAGTAGATTTATAGATTAGTAATCAAGCAAAAGGGGAGGCAGTTTTGCTTCCCTTTTTTATAAAAAATATAAATGGATTGTTTAATAGATTATATAGGTTTAAAAGATTGCGAAACTGATACAAGTCCAAGCGGTTTGTTTATTAATCAATTAGCTGGAGTAGAACTTGCTATGATTAACAGTATAGCAGACGAAGACCAAGCAGATTATTTAGGAGTTTGGGCAGACGTACAAAAAAGAGCAGCATTAAGATTTAAGAATGATGTTAAAGCATTATTTGCTGAACGCTATAAATTAAAACAGATTTATAAAAGTATTGACGTAGGAAATATAGTAGACGTAAATAACGTTTCTTCTATGTCAAGCGAATATAAAGGTTTTAAAGTTGAATTAAATTGTTCAGGTAGTGATTATGCACCAAGTAATTTGCAAGTATTTTATGTTCAAACAATTAAATTTTATTCATTAACCGCAGCAGTTACAGAAGTATATATTAAAGATTTAGATACAAACGAATATTTATATCAAAATACAAGTTATAACGCTATTGCTGGTTGGAATTATATACAAATAAACCAAACATATACTGCAAGAAGAATATTTATTAATGTTTATGCAGATTTAATTGATTTACCTACATTAGATATTAGCACAATAAATAATTCATTATTTTATAATTGTAATGATTATGATTATTGTTTTGATTGCGGTTGCGGAACAGTTGGTAAAATAACTGGAACAGTACAAGATAAAAATACAGAAGTATTCGTAGATAGTCCGAATAATACGTTTGGAGTTTCAGCTATATTTTCAATTCAATGTCAATTTGAGCCAGTAGTATGTAATAACCTTAATGTGTTTGCTAATGCGTGGTTATACCTATTAGGAAGCGAATTAATGGACGAAAGAATTTATACAAGTAGATTAAATGAATATACTTTGTTTGATAAAATAAAGGCAAAGGAATTAAAAAAGATATTTGAAGCTAAATATAAAGGCGGAGTAGTAGACGAAATTACTTATTATGGAGAATTGAATACAACAATAAATAGTATCAATTTAAACTTAAATGACGCTTGTTTAGAGTGTAACCATTTATACCAATTTAGAGAAGCTATTCTGTGATTTATTCAAGTAACATACGAAAAGTAGTAAACAATCTGAAAAAAGGTTTGCGAAGCATTGTAGACGATAAATTAATGATTGAAATAGGTTCTACAGTTCAGGCAAATACTTTAGAAAGAATACACGAAGACGGTTTGGATAGTAATTTACAGAATATAGGGCAGTATGATACTTCAAAACCTATTTACATAAACCCAGATAAAGCACCAAGAAAAACTGCAAATAAAGCTAAAGGAATAGAGGGTTTAAAACGAGCTGGTAAATATGGCGATACAAAGTTTAAGAACGGTAAACCGCATAAAACTGCTTATAACGCAAATTATAAAGCATTAAGAAATAAAATAGGAAGAAGAATAGATAAAGTAGATTTAAACTTTTCAGGTAAATTAAGCAAGGAATTTGGTTTAGATTTAAAAAGTAAAAATGAAGTTGATTTAGGTTTTTTGACAGAATACGGAACTTTAATTTCAGAGGGTTTAGAAATTAAATACGGAAAGAAAATCTGGGATATAACAGATAATGACGTTAAAGACATTAATACAATTATAAACGCAAAAATACAAAAGCAATTAAATGCCTAAATTACACGATATAGTAAATTTAATTAATGCTAATATAACAAGCGGAATATTTGCTTCAAAGCGTTTTCAAAAGGGCAAAGTTTACGGAATAGCTGAACCTATAAGAACAGACGAAAACGAATTAAAACCTTGTTTAGTAAATAATTCAGGCGAAGCAACTTATATAAGTATTGACGATAATTACCCTTTTATTATTTATCATAGATGCACTGGAATTAATGCAAACAATGATTTAGAAATAGATTTTGGAGTAAAAAAAAGAATAGAAGAAACTGCAGAAATGCTTTTAGTATGTTATGCAGATAGAAGTAAAATACAATTTACAACTGAAGATTTAATTGGTGGAATTCAGGTTGCTATGGACTACGAAGTACCAAAAGCATATTTGACTTCATTACAACTGAATTTCTGTAATATAGTTCAGAATTCATTTAACAAAGATAAACAAGCAGTATATGAAAGCGAATTTAACTTAAACGATTTTATGTTAAAGCCTAACCATATTCTGTTTAGTTTATCTTATACTATATTAACAAACTATGACAAGAATTGTCTTGTATTATGTGATTAATATTTAATTGGTTTAATCGAAAAAATAAAATAAAAAATGGCAGCAGAAATTTATTATCCGGGTTGTAGTACAGTGATACCAGACCCAAATTGTTCAGATTGTCCTCCTACAGAAAACGGTGACGTCAGAGCGATATTCCTTGTTAAAAATACATTTACATTCACAGACATAACAGATACTGCTGAATGGAGTGCTGGAATATTGTCAAAAGACATTTACGTTTTTCCTTATACAAGGGGAACAATTTCAATAGCTGAAAACGTAGTAAATGGTTTTGGAGACCAAGACGAAAAATTAGATAGCTATACTTATACCGCAGCAGTAGAAGAACC